>MDTE01140514.1_pt1 | contig 29049 bp, 21 predicted proteins | sample 811231 | NCBI WGS metagenome assembly MDTE01 (sample SAMN05326651, study PRJNA326480) | marine metagenome | isolation source: seawater | place: Indian Ocean: Red Sea | collected 2010 | reverse complement strand
CCTCCAGGCCTGCATGGATTCGTGCAGGCGACGGGTCATTGCAGGGAATTGATGACTCAAATTGGTCGATTCACCGACATCCTCCTTGAGATGGTAAAGTTCCAGTTCGCCTGTTTCGAACCATTCCATCAATTTCCAATCTCCCTCGCGAATGACGCCCACCGGCCGCGATCTAAAAAGAGGATCCTGCTGCTCCATGACATAGGAGCCACCGTAACTCTGCAGATACGCAGGGAAGTGCCAGTAGAGGGATCTTTGAGCCAAAGTTCCGCCTCTCAACAAGGGAACAAGGCTTACCCCATCGAGAACGTGGTCGACTGAGGGTTTGAGGCCCGCCATTTCCAGAAAAGTAGGGTAGAGGTCGACGCCAATAATAGGGGTTTGGTTGGTGCTTCCGGCTTGGACGACGCCAGGCCACTTAATAAAAAAGGGAACCCGGATCCCCCCCTCATAATAGGTGCCCTTGTATCCCTTGAGAGGATGCATGTCGGTAGCTGGCCCGTAGCCTCCGTTGTCCGAGAAAAAGACAACGGCTGTTTTTTTATCAAGGTCAAGTGTTTTGATTTGGTCCATGATCAGGCTCACGCCATCATCCACCGCCTGGATCATGGTGGCCATTTTGGCATTCTGATGCAACGCCCCTGGCTCCTTGGAGAGGTACTTGGAGAGCAGATCCTTTTTTGCCTGAATCGGCGTATGAACGGCAAACAGGGACAAGTAAACAAACCAGGAAGATGCTTTTTCTTTTTCAATGAACTCACAAGCGCGCTTGCAAAGGGTGGTCGTGAGAAATTCATCGGCCGGAGCATTCTCCAGACCGGGAGCTTTGCCGTGAGGCGGGTAATACCCTTTGGGTGGGCTCCCTGCATGGGTGCCTCCGACGTTGAGATCAAACCCGTAAGGGATCGGATCCTGAGATAGATGCCATTTTCCCAACGTAGCCGTTTTGTAGCCGGCATCCTGAAGTCGGTGTGCCCAGGTGGGAATGTCCTCTCGGAGGGTCTTGGTGCCAGGTATGTGCTGGAGTCGGCGATGGCTGGCCTGACCGCGGGGCCCGGTGCCGACATTGTAGATTTCATGGCGTGGAGTGTATTGTCCGCTCAGAAGACAGGCTCTGGATGGGGCGCAATTGGCCGCACAGGCATAGGCTTGTGTGAAGGTCATGCCTTCCTTTGCCAGACGGTCCAAGCAGGGGGTCTCGTAGAAATCGGACCCCATGTAACCGGTGTCTCGCCACCCAAAATCATCCAGAAAAACAAACAGGATATTGGGGCGGTCCGCCGCATCGGCCTGAATGGAAGGATGCAGCCCCAATAATGTCAGGCTTATGACGCATGCAATCAATGGGTTTATGACAAGGCTCATGCCTCATGAAAAAGTTCTAGGACCATCCCGTCAATCTTATCGTGCAAGGGATTCTGCCGCCATGGTGGTCATTCAGAACAAGGGAGTGACATTTTCGTTTCTACTGGTTCGCAGGTAGAAAATCAGGATAGATGCCTCATGGGAGGCGCCATCGCGTGAGATTATCTGCAGTGGCTAGGAAAGCGGAAAAGGCTGTTTGATGTAAAGGCCATCAAGCTTTCTGAATCCGCAAAAGAGCAGACCTTCAGCTCGGCCAGTGGGTCAGCAGGTTGGCCAGGTCTTCCATCGAGGGACTCTGGCCGCTTTGGACGTAAAAGCCGCTGGTACTGACACCGCAGGCAAGCGAATCGGTCAGATCAAAACCAAGTAGCTGACCCAGGCAAAACCCCGCATTGAAATGGTCACCTGCTCCGGTGGTAATCACCGGCTGAGCAATGAAGGGGCCGTCGAACGAGACCACCTCCTCACGGTTGGAGGCAATGGCGTAGCGCACCGGGTGTACGAGGAGGGTGTCGATATGGAGGCATGCATGCATCCTTTGAACCAGGTCCATCAATGCCGGACGTGTATTTCCCTCAGTAGGGATGTTCATCACTTCTGCAATTTCGTAACACTCCTTTTCGTTCAAACCCAAGGTCACCGAATAATGGCTTTGAAAGCGTTGAATCAGTTCCAGGGCTTCGAGAATATCCTTCGCCGATCTTTTTTGCGGATCGCACAGATCAAAAAAGAGACGCTTGGGTTTGTCCCCTTCGACCTTTTCGGATGGGGCGACGATCTCCTGATAGATATGATCCCAGACTTCGCTCATGAAAGGGACCATGGTCCAGTTGACAAAGGCCACCAGGTCGGAGGATGCCATGAGGACAGCCATTTTGGGTGCACCCATCCTTTCTGAAATTTTTTGCCAACAGATGTCATTGAGGGGCGTCAGTTTGCCCATCAGAAGTTTACCATCCTGAAATTCGTAAGCATCGGTATGACCCGGCTCGGCCACGGTGTAGACATTCTTGGCCCGATCCAGCAGTGGTTGAAACACCGGGTGAGGTTTCGGGTAGCCCAGCGCACCCAGATAATTCACCTCCACTCCAGCTGAGGCCAGGGCATTGGCCATGATGGGGCCATTGCCCCCCAGCTTGATGCGTTGGGTCACCAGTTCCATATTGGTGCTTCTTCCGGAGGCCTCGGCGATACGCGCCGAAAAGGCTTCGATGGTCGGAATGCGTTGGAAGCGGTCCACTTCGCTGCGCTGATCCACCACATGGATGATTTCATCCACGAATCCATCGAGCCCAACAAAGGCTTTCAATGGGGCGGCTTGATCGGCAGCTTTCCTGATTTGTTCAGCGATGCGAAGTCGAGTGGAAGGATCCTGGCTCATGGGAGTTCAATCTGCCGAGATGCCGATGCGGCTAAGGATACTCTCCAATTCTTCTTCGGAGAAAAAACGAATTTCCAGTGACCCCTTACCTTCCTGATACTTGAGACGTACTTTTGTGTGGAAAGCCTCACGGATTTTTTGTTCCAAATGGGCCACATGTACGTCCTGGGGCTTGCCAGTCGATTGGGGGTTGGCACCTGCCGAGCCTGAAGGTTTCGAATCCCCCGAGCTGAGTTCGCGCACCAGGGCTTCGGTTTGCCGGACACTTAATTGTCCCTGAACGATCTTCTGGCTGACCGAAGCCACTAGAGAGGGAGTGCCCAATCCGAGGAGTACCTTGGCGTGCCCCACGCTGAGGGTCCCTTCCTTGACCATCTGCCTGGCACCATCCGGTAGCTTGAGCAGTCGCAGTGCATTGGCCACGGCCGTACGGCTCTTTCCTACCTTGGATGCGACGGCTTCCTGCTTGAGGGAGAAGCGATCGATGAGCTGCTGGTAACCAAGCGCCTCTTCAATAGGGTTGAGGTTTTCGCGTTGCAGGTTCTCCACCAAGGCCAATTCGAGCACTTCTTCATCGCTGGCTTCGCGAATGACCACCGGCACATCCGTCAGGCCCGCTTTTTGGGAGGCTCTCCAGCGACGCTCCCCAGCGATCAGTTCCCAATGGTCGTCGCGCCTTCGTACCACCAGAGGCTGAATGAGACCCTGTTCGCGAATGGAGTCGGCCAGCTCGATGAGAGCGGCTTCGTCAAAGTGTCGTCTAGGCTGGAAGCTGCAGGGCTTGATGTGGTCAATGGGCAGTCGCTTGGGAGAAAGATCGGTTTCTGCCTGCCCATCATCCGCCTTGAGTGGTGCATAGGAAATGGGGGTCTGCGAAGCAGCCGTTTCCGGGGATGATTTGGAAGAGCTGGCGCCCCCCAGAAGAGCTCCAAGCCCTCTGCCTAAGGGCGAATTCGACATATGAGGACATTGGGAGAGACCGGGCGGGTTGTCAAGAAAGCCGCCAAATGGAAATTGCTTTTGCCGCTTCCTGCGCAAGAATGGTTCCTGATGAGCGACAAAAAAGAACGCATGCGTGCTTTTGCCGCCACCTTTTCCGACAGTGGCCGGTGGGACCCCAGGTATTGGGGTTATTTCATCACCTTCAACCAGGGTCGTTACTTTGAAGCCCATGATGTTTTGGAAGATTTGTGGCTGGAGTGTCGAAAGCAGAGGCTGGATACCTTTTACAAGGCCCTTATCCAGCTGGCAGGGGTGTTCGTGCATCTCCAAAAACAGCGTCTCAGGCCGGCCCGTGCCCTGATGGATCTATCCCAGGGGTATCTCCATGCTCACGGGACCATGGTTGAAGGACTTTCGCTGGGGCCCGTTCATGCTTTATTGGACCAGTGGCGCGTGCGCATTGCGGGTTTGGAGAGCCTGGATTTTCACCAATACCCGCCACCGCGACTTCTCATGCCTGAACAAGGTTTGGATGTCTAGCTTGGATCAGGGGTGATGCAGCGATTCCATGGGATACACCACGACCTCGATCGATTTGGAAAACAGTGGTCGCTGGCATTTACCCTGAATATCCCACGAGGCCAATAAGTTGTGATCCATGGACCTTATCTCGGCCGATTGCAGCGGCCATGGTTTGTGGTGGATTTCTGCGCGATGCAACCCACCCCATAGATCCTGGCTGTAAAGGCAGTAGCGTTCGGTGGCCCAATGTTCGAAACTGCCTGGCAGGGCTTGCACGGCAGGGCCAGCCTGATATTCGCCCGTCCAATAACGGTTGCCGCGTTGGAGCTCAAAGTGAATCCCCCTTTCGCTTGGAGAAAGCTTCACGTGTGACCGGTAATAGGGCAGATGGTAAAAGGTGCGAGCCGCCCACACAGCCACAGGGTTGGGGATATCGAGACTGAAAAACCATACCCCGGGTTTGGACCCGTCGGTGACATAAGTGCGAACGTTGATTTCTGGAAACGAACACAACCAGGAAGGGGCAGGTAAACCTCGGCGCGTGATCCTTTTGATTTCAAAAGGAACGATCCCTATCCAAGCCTTACCATCATAAAGATCCAGCTCCAGACCCTTTGGGATTCTTTGCCTCATCTGAGTCTGCGAAACCTCCCAGTGAAGGAAGAGCAGGTCGTCCCAGCGCTGTTGCACCACCCATGGTTGATGCGATAGAGGCCAGGGTCGGTGATCGATGGAGTCGAGCGATGGATGCGTCAAATCGCCTCCAAAGGTGTGGTAGCATCCCCAAACTGCCCCAGATGGATATCAAAACGATTCAGAATCGAGAGATAGAGTCGACACATTTGTCGTTCATTGGCCGATCGGTAGTCATGCACCTGGCCGCCCTTGAGGGAGCCGCCCCCGCCTCCCATCAAAACCACTGGCAATTGGGAGGCGTCGTGATTTCCCGTCAGCATGCTGGAGCAAAACAGCAGGAGGGTATGATCCAGCAAGGTGCCTCCTCCTTCCTGGATAGCCGCCATGCGATCACATAAATAAGCCAATTGTGAAACGAAGAATTGATTCACCTTAAGCCAATCTTCCGTATCACTGTGTGAAAGCAAGTGGTGAATCATGTAGTCGACGCCCAAATGGGGAAACCTCAGTGAGCTGTGGTCGTTGTTCAACTTGAGCGTGCAGACACGGGTGGTGTCGGTCTGAAAACCCAGCACCATCACGTCACACATCAGCCGCATGTGTTCATCGATGTCCTGAGGAATTCCTTCGGGGGGGCGAGGTCGATCGGGTTTTTCCAGCGTGGGGCGCCATCCCTGCAGTGTGCCCCTGAACCCGGCGTTCTCGATACGTCCTTCCACCTCGCGCACCGAATGCAGGTATTCGTCGAGTTTTTGCTGGTCGAGAGTGCTGATCTGCCGACGCAATCCCTTGGCTTCCTCCCATATGGCATCGAGCACACTTTGGTCTCCTTTGGCTGTCGTATCCTTGAACAGGCGATCAAAAGCCAGGGCAGGGTAAAGCTCCAAGGGAGTGGGTGAGGTCGGTGACGTCCACGAAATGTGTGAACTGTAGAGCATGGAATAATTCTTGTGAACCGATGGGTTGGATTTTTCGCAACCGAGCACGAGACTGGGGATCTTGGTGTATTTGCCAACGTGCCGTGCGATCATTTGATCCACGCTCGTACCTGAGCGAATATCTCCTCCCGAAGCCAATGGAGCACCCGAAAGAAGGTTGCCGGTTTGAGAACTATGAATGTTTCCCTTGAGGGCCTGGGCATTGTAAAGCCCCCGGATGAAATGCATGTGATTTCGGTGTGGGATCAGTGACTCCAGCACACGTCCCAGTTGCATGTTTTCTCCCGTGCCCTCGGCTTTCCATTCGCGACTGTGAAATCCGTTTCCGGCAAAGAGCACTCCAAAGCGAAGAGGTGCCTGCCCCGTCGTAGAAGCGCTGGTGGACGCGGATGCACCCAAGGTGCGGATGGATTCCATCCAGGGCAAAGCCATGGTGACACCGGTACCTTGTAGGAAGGAGCGTCTGGATAGTTGCGAGTGCGTTTTCATGATCTAAAGCATCATTGGGTCAAAGGTTGGGTAGATTGCATCGAGACGGCTTGAGTTTGGTCGCGACCCCGTATGGATCGAAAGGGCGGACTCAAAACGATGGCTTCCACGAGTTGGGCCATCGGGTAATCAGGATTTTTCATATCCTCGACCCGTTGATCGATCCATGGCTTGTCCGAAAGGGCGATGGAGCGCCCCAAGGCGTATCCCAAAAGTTTTCGAGCCAGCTGCCGGTTCAAGTCGTCTCGACGCTCTTCAAGAAGGTAGGCCTTCAGGCCATTGAGACCCGTGAAAGAATGTCCATCAGTGAGAGTGGCATCTTCTTCGATGGGGCGACCGGCCTGGTCGAATTGACGCTGGCGTCCCAGCGTGTCAAAACCCTCCAGCGCCATGCCAAAGGGGTCGATGCGCTGATGACATCCGGCACAGCGTGGGTCCTTGCTGTGTGCTTGGGTTAAGGCTCGGATGCTCATCGAAGCGGTATCTTCGTTCTCTGGTAGCTCAGGTACATCTGCCGGAGGTGGGGGAAGTGTTTCTCCCAGCAAGGTTTCACTGATCCAGTGTCCGCGGAGGATGGGGCTGGTACGTGAAGCCCCTGAGTGTCGTGCCAATGTGGCAGCAAAACCAAGGATGCCGCCGCGCCCGTGGGCACGCATGCCATTCACAGGCATCCAACCCTCATTCTCTGGAAAAGGCATGCCGTAGTGGGCCGCCAGTTCCTGATTCAAGAAGCTCCGGTCGTCGTCCCAGATGTTCCGGACCTTACGATCGTTCTGGAAGAGATCCGTGAAAAACCGGACGACCTCTTCCTTCATGAAAGCCTTCATGGATTCAAATTCCGGGTAACGTCGAGTATCCTTTTCATCACTCAAATCCAAGTCATACACCTGAAGCCATGCGGTGGCGAATTCATTGGCAAGACGCCGAACTTTCGGGCTGAGCAACATCCGCTCCACCTGTTGCCTGAGCGTTGTCTCCATTGAAAGCGTGCCTTGCTCGGCAAGGGTCAGCAAGGTGGTATCTGGTGTGGATGACCACAGAAAATAACTCAACCTGGAAGCAAGCTCCCTGTCAGAGAGGGATCCGGGTTGCGCACCAGGAGGTGGGTTTTCCATGCGAAACAGGAAGGCCGGAGAAACCCAGAGTCGTGCCAGCATCAGACCGAAGGCTTCTTCATGAGACAGTGCCTGCTTCCTCAAGGAGGCATACAGATCCTTCAATGATTGAATCTCCGAAGTCGACAAGGCTCTTCGGTAGACCTTGGGAGCAAATTCGATCAAGGCACTTACGTGCATGGGCTGCGAGGCGACCCATTCTTCTTTGAACCGCCTGGCTTGATCGAGAATCGGCTGGCGCAAAGGCTCGAACACCGATGGATCGGCATCCTGTGTGGCATATTGCCACAACTGCTCATAGGCATCGACCTGTGTGAGTGCATCCTGGCTGATAAAGTGCAGCTCATGCCAAAGTCGATCCAGTCGATCCGCCTCAGCGCTGGTGAGCATGAGCCGTTTGAGGTGGTGGTCTTCCCGGTAAAAGAGCTTCAGGGTCACGACTTCATCCACTGGGACAATCTTATGGTAGCATAGAGCAGCGGGAAAAAGTTCTCGGAAAGCCTTCAGATGCGTTTCAATGGATGCATGCCCCGGGCTTCCATCATGGGCGATCAAAGGCGCGTCGGCTTTGAGGGATGAAACACTCGGAGGGGTGGCTTCGTCCTTCAGAAGGGTGCGAGCATGCAATTGAACGCAGGCACTGGAAGCCTCGCTTGCCAATTGCCCCTTCAACCTCCATTGGGCTTGACTCAATCGCTTGTCCTTGATCTCCAGCCGCAAGGTGGCGCCTGCCGGCAGGATGAAATGGGATGCGTGATCGGATGAATGCCTCAGCTCAGGGGAGTGGGAAGAGGGAACTTCCTGGGCATGCTGCAAGCTCCATCCGACGGCTTGCCCGGGTTCACTCTCTTGACTCAAGGGGAAGGATGCCGGCAGATCTCTCGCTGCCAAAGGACTGTTGAAACCGGTGAGCCATTGGCGAAGGGAAGCATTTCCTGGCTCCTTGGGCGCACTTTCCTCCATCAAGGTTTGCTGGAGCAAACGGGCCAGCGAGTGTCGCTCTTCCAAGTCCTGACTTTCCATCCATTGGGCAAGCAGTGAATCGTGCGGTATGGGTTCACGGTCCTCGGATTTCTTTATGGTTTCATGATGAAAGGACCAAACGGCTGGATTTCCCTGTGAGTCGGCATGTGGATTGCCATCGAGCAAGGAGGAAGCAACATCCTCGCTCAAGTCCCAGCGGTTTTCAGGATGCTGCGGGTCAATGAGTTCCCATCGTACGTCGGTCAAATCGCAGGCATGGTTGCCATCCCTAGGAAGTATTTCCAGGCTCACCACATCCCCCGGCTGAACGGGCAGCGCCTGAGAAGACTGTGATGCCGAGACTTGATCGCCGTGGGTTCTTCCACTGGACAAAGTTCTCGCCAGACTCCCTCTTTGCCACTTCAGGGACCATTCGACACCATTGCCACACTCGGGATGGGCATCCTGAATCTGGGCTTTCCAATTCAGCTCCCCAAGAAAAGGGCTTTGCCATCGAATGACCACTTTTTCCGTCGGACTGGGGTGAACAGCCACACCTTGAGATCTCATCTTGCCCGGTATGCGCACCTGCTGATCCGAGTGGTTCGAGACAATGGACGGGGTCTGAGGAGACCCCCAGCCCCGGATAAAGTCGTAACCGGCACCTTCCTGCATGGTTTGGATGAAGAGGGTCTGGCTCCCAACGGAACTCGCTCCGTATCCCAGCACATCCAGCCATGCTTCGATCCAGGATCTTTCCACGCCCAAATCTGATGCCAGCGAAGCGATGTCCAAAGATGTGTTGGAGGACATGCGTGCGGCGATGGCATGGAGAATTTTTTCTGTGTGAGGAAGGATGCCGGCCATTACGGCATCGTGTGCCCGGACGATTTGGTTGAGTGATGCCAGTGGCAAGGTGCGCTCGTCATCGATCTTCACTTCGATATGGCTCCACAGAATCGGAGCCTGAGAGTCTCCAGTGATGGATTGGGCGCTCAGATGCAAAGGCAGAGGTCGACCCTCGGGATCCAGTGAGACAGCTACTTCGAAGGATTGTTTGGACTGAAGGTTGGAGCGTGGTTCCATCCAGGCTTGAGGGCCATTCAACTTGCCGATATGCCCTACCGGCTGGAAGGTCCACAAGGCTCTCTGCCAGCGCATGATCTCAGTGATCAGGGTGTCCAGTAGCTTTTCATCTTCCAGCGCATCCATGAAGAGGGGCTGGAGGTGACGAAAAAATGGGGATGGGTTTTGGGTGCCGAATGCGTCTCGGAGTCGAAGCAGGTATTTGGGGCTCAAACCCCGCGATGAAGCCATCGTGATGAGCTGGTCATTCTCCCAAGGTCTGGCTGCGTTCTCCGCAACCTGATGCGCGTCGATGAGCGCTTTGCAGTAGGCCCTGATAGGCAGCCCACCACCCTGGTTGGTGTCGAACACGATGCCTTGCAAATTAACTTCCTGGCCACCGGATCCAGTGGTGTACGTCGCGTAGAGGTTTCGGATTTCCTGCAACACTTCCTCTGTCCAATCACGGCGTGTGGTGTGTTGAGAAAAGCGGAAGCCATCGGGAAGCAGCACGGCATGGGAGGCCACAGTCTTGGCAGCCTCGAAATACTTTTCCAACAGGGCAGGGGACATGACCAATGCCTGACCGGTGTTCATGAAACCTTCCCCGGCAGCGCTGTCAGTGGGGAACCATGCTGAGGGCTTCAGCTCGGCGATTCCGGTCAGATCCTGCAACGTGTAGTCAAGCTCGGCGTTGTTCAAGCGCCGCATGACAACAGGGCCTGGATCTCCAGCGCTCTGACGGGCGATCCACTCCATCGATTGATCCACCCAGGCAAGAAAGCGGCCTTTGTGATCCTCATCCGGTTGATCCGCTTTTGCCGGTGGCATTTCGCCAACCTCGATTTGCTCAATGATCGATTCCCAGATGGAAGCTGGCTGGTCGATCGGCTGGAGTTGCATGAAGGCCTCCAGATCCAATTCTCCCTTTTGCTTTTCCGTGGAATGACAGTCCAAACAAAACTGCTTCATGAAGGCCTGGGAAGGCTCCATGAAAGGTGGGGCCTCCTTCGGTGGTGCGGCATCTTGCCCCTGACCTTGTTGGGGCGCCAGAAATCCCAGGCAAAGCAACCACACAAGAGATCCATGACATGGGATCGAAACAAATGAGCTGACTGGGTGCGCTTCCATGCCTTTGGGGTGAGGTGATTGGCATCATTCAATGGCAACCTGACGGTTCGGGCAAGAACAGAGGTGAACGTGCCATCATGATCAGGAAGGCGCCAGGGAGAAGCTTGCGGTGGGTTGTGAAAGGCGACACCCACAAACCCCGATGCTGACAGGCCTGCCAAGCACCGCCTAGAATCACCTTATGCGATCGACGACTTACCCAAGCTTCATGTCCTTTCCATCGAGTGGCACCTCCATCGGGTGCACTCTCTATCTAGTGTTCCTGGCTTGCTCGCTGCATGCCGAACGCGCCAGGGATTGGGGAATGGTCTTTGAGGGGACTCCTGGTTCCGGTAATGCGATTACGGATGTGGAAGGAGTGTGGGTGGGGCACTGCACCTTGGTCTCCGAAGAGGGGAAGGGTGACCATGGTCCCGTTGCTGTGCGGACAGGGGTGACGGCGATTCTTCCTCGCGGAGCTGCCTACGGCCCCGTGTGGGCTGCCTGTGAAAAGCTCAATGGCAATGGCGAAATGACTGGGACCACCTGGATCGACGAGTCGGGATTTCTGGAGGAGCCCGTGCTGTTGACCAACACGCACAGCGTGGGAGCGGTCTATGAGGCCTCCATTCAGTGGCGACGCCAACGGGGCTATCATCCTCAGGATGCGGGTCAGGGATGGGCTTCGCTTCCGGTGGTGGCCGAAACCTGGGATGGTCGCCTCAATGACATTCACGGCCACCATATCCGTGCTCAACATGTCTTTGCAGCTTTGGATCAGGCTCATGCAGGACGGGTGGAAGAGGGGAATGTAGGAGGTGGCACCGGCATGGTTTGCCATGGTTTCAAGGGAGGTATTGGGACGGCCTCTCGCTTGTTGCCCGGGGGTGACACCTTGGGGGTGTTGGTGCAGACCAATTATGGGAGACGTGAAGACCTTCAAATCACCGGCGTTCCCGTGGGGTCTCGGATTCGGGGTTATGAGATGTCGATCCAACAGCCTTCCCCTTACCAGGGAAATTCGATCATCGTCGTGATAGCCACAGATGCGCCTCTCTTGCCTCATCAGCTCAAGCGAGTGGCTCAGCGTGCCAGTCTTGGCATTGGGCGAACCGGTGGCTATGGGGCTCATTCCAGTGGAGATTTGTTTCTGGCTTTTTCAACAGCCAGGATATCGGATCCTGATCACAAGGGGGTTCATTCGGTTGCGATGCTTGCCAACCATCAGCTGGACGCTCTATTTCTCGCTACCATTCAGGCGGTGGAAGAATCCATTCTCAACGCCTTGGTTGCAGCCGAGACCATGACAGGCATGCATGGCAACAAAGTGCATGCTTTACCTCGTGATCAAGTGAGGTCCTTACTTCGTCAGGCTGGAGCACGAAAGAGGGTTCAGCCCTAGTGGGAAGACGAAAAAATTCCACCAAGGTTCCGGTCCGTTGCAATCCAAACAGGTTGCCTTAAACTGAAAATACGATGAAAAAACTGACCTTTCGCGCCCTCCGTAAGGTGACGCATGTCTATGTGAGCGACACCCTGGAGCTGAACCCTCATGATTTTCAGGTGCATGGCGCTCCTCAAGATCCCGAGGCGTTCATGGCCTGGATTGTGGAACGCGCACAGGACTTACTGGCCCACCAAGCCTTGGAGCCTGAGTACCGGGCTCAGCTCCGAAAGTTAGGGTATTTTAAGGAAGATCGCGCCAGGCGAGAGGACAGTACCTCATGCGAAGGAGTTTGATCTCTCGTGTTTCCCAGACCTGCTGTCTCACGCTTTCTCTCAGCAGATGTAGCGAATGCGCTTGCTGATGTCTGTATTCACGGAGTGGTAGGGCAGCATCAGGTTGCCTGTGGCAAAGGTCGACAGCCGCTGATATTCCAGGTCATCGGGCCCAAGGGCATGCTGGAAAATGGGCTTCAAGTAATCCCTGCCAATTTCCGAAGGTTTCAATTGATCTGGATCGTAAAAGCTTGAATGCATCTTTCGGGCGTGAATCAGACCCCAACGATCCCGGAGGCCATTGGCATCCTGGCTGTCGACCCAAAACCCACGCTCCGATTGCCATTGAATGGTCGACACGGTATTGGTGCGGCGTTCAAGCAACAGGTCGACCGCCTTGCCCCCGGATTGTGCTCCGTAAAATCGATCGAATAAAACCGGTCGCCCTCCTCGTTGGGTGTGACCTACTTTTCGGGTAAAGATGGCTTCACGTGCCGACTGGCCCCTTCGGTACGATCGAAAATATTCATCGCCTATTTCGCGGATCAAAAGGTCTCGCAGTGCCTCGGAGGCACCGGTCAGGATTTTGTTTCCGGCAGGATCCGTGGAGTGAACTTCGGCCCCGAGATCCTTGCCATCTTCGTCCACGATGCCTTCACCGCATACAATGACGACATTCTTTTGCAGGTCATAGAGTTCCTTGATGCGCTCCACCAGACTGCCGAGAGAAAAAGAGCTCTCAGGCACCAGTATGATATCGGGCTGGCCGTAGGCCGAGCCGAGTGCAATGTAGCCGGAATGGCGGCCCATCACTTCCACAATGGCAATCCGCCGATGGCTTTCAGCCGTGGTGCGGATGCGCTGAATCCCCTGAACCGAGACATAAACCGCCGTCGCATATCCCGGGGTCACATAATTGATCATGTGGTCGAGATGGAAGGCCGCACGGGAGTTTTTGAGGTGATAGTCAAAACCGCTGCGATCCTCTCGCTCCCGACGGATGTATTCATCGGGTTCACTGCGGTAATTCAAACCAAGGTCGTTGTCGATGGTCTTGGGGGCAAGCACCACCGGAAGTCGGTCGGCAAGCGGTTGCAGTCCGTTGAGGGTGCCGTCACCGCCGATGCAGATCAAACCTTCGATGCCCAGTTGCTCAAGCCTTTTTTCAATGATGTCGAGCTGTTCCTTGTTGTCCGGGTCCACATAGTCTCGAGAGGACCCCAGGATGGTCCCTCCATTGGCAGGGTCGAGTTCCGGGATCTCCTGGAAGAGAGGGTTGAGAGGAACGTGGGGGAGCCGCTCATTGTAGAGACTGTTGAATCCCTTGATGAGGCCGATGACCTCCAGATTGAGTTCATTGGCGCGTTCCACAGCCCCGTGAATGGTGGCGTTCAACGCGGGCGTGTCTCCGCCTGCCGTCAATATTCCGATGCGTTTCATGCTTGAAAGTGTATGGATTGCTTCTCATCCCTCATCAGGCAAGAGGGCGAGATTCATCGATATTCAGGTCGCTGACGACCCACAAAAAAACTCCCCTGAAATATCTCAGGGGAGTCTGTGTCAAATCAAGGATTCGATTCCCCAGCCTAGGAGGTTGGAACCTCGGCAATGGTTTTGAGAACCCGGGAACAAATCTGGTAAGGGTCACCTTGAGAGTTCGGACGACGATCTTCCAAGTAACCCTTGTAGCCATCGTTGACGAAGCTGTGAGGCACGCGAATGGAAGCGCCTCGATCAGCGACACCCCAGCTGAACTTGTCGATGGACTGGGTTTCGTGAAGACCGGTCAAACGCAGATGGTTCTCTGGACCGTAAGCGGCAATGTGCTCTTCGCAGTTTTTCTCGAAGGCATCCATGAGTTTCTTGAAGTAGTCCTCACCACCCACCTCACGCATGTGCGTGGTTGAGAAGTTGGTGTGCATGCCTGATCCATTCCAGTCTCCGGAGAAAGGCTTGCAGTGCCAATTGACATCGACCTTGTAGGACTCACAGAGTCGCATCAGGAGGTAGCGGGCGACCCACATGTCATCGGCGCACTTCTTGGAGCCCTTGGCGAACACCTGGAATTCCCACTGGCCCTTGGCAACCTCAGCGTTGATACCTTCATGGTTGATGCCAGCCTCCAGACAAAGTTCCAGATGCTGCTCCACGATCTCGCGAGCCACATCACCGACGTTGGCATAACCGACGCCAGTGTAGTATTCCCCCTGAGGATTCGGGTAACCCTCTTCCGGCCAGCCTAAGGGCCGTCCATCCTGGTAGAGGAAGTATTCCTGTTCGAGACCAAACCAGGCACCCTCGTCATCAGCAATGGTAGCTCTTCCGTTGCTCGGGTGGGGAGCTCCATCGGGAAGCATGACTTCGCACATGACGATGAAACCATTTTCTCTGGCGGCATCAGGGTAAAGTGCTACCGGCTTGAGCATGCAATCGGAGCTGCTGCCATCTGCCTGTTGAGTGGAGCTACCGTCGAAGCCCCACATCGGGCAATCTTCCACGGATTTGGGGGCTTCACTCACGATCTTGGTTTTACCACGTAGGTTGGGAACCGGCTGATAGCCGTCCAGCCAAAGATATTCTAATTTATACTTGGGCATATTCTTTACAGGATGAATCTTTCTCGATTTCGTTAATCAGGGGGCATTTGTTAGATGCCTGAGTGTCCATCAAAGCAAAAAGCTTACCATTGCTCAAATTATTTTTGATTGAGGATGGGGCCCTTCCGTCTTAGGGCTCGCCTTCCATCCTTTGATAGGTTACTGCGTTGCCCGGCATGCGTGAGATGAAACACACCAGACGATCCATCGTTCGGGTTGGCTTTGATGGAAAGGTGCACAAGCACTTTCTTGGCAAGCATGCGCAGGAACGCTTTGAAAACGAGCGCTCTATTCTGCAATACCTTCAGTTCAGAGTTTGTCCCTTTGTCCCGCAAGTGCTGGAGGCCGATCCCGATCACCTCTACTTGGTCACTACCAACGTCGGATCGATTGTGGAACATATCAGCGACGAAAAGCTCAAGGCCCTTTTCCATGAGCTCGAAAACTATGGCGTGATCCATGATGATCCCTTTGCGCGCAATGTGACTTATCATCCTAGATTGGGGCGGTTTTGCGTGATTGATTTCGAATTTGCCACAAGAAAAGATTCGGGCCAGGGGCTGACGCAGAGGGAGGTTCTGAGCTGATATGCAAGCACGGGAATCATCTCCATCCATTGCCGCTCTCAAGTGGCTCGCGGATACGCATCCGGGGCGGTACCGCACACGAAATGAAGACGCTTTCGTGCTGATGTGTTTTGACACAAGGGAGTTATGTTATTTGGGCAAGCAAGGCCACATGGCATCTGAGGGCAAACATTTTCTTTTTGCCGTCAGTGATGGCATCGGCGGAGGCAAGGGAGGGGGATATGCGAGTCAGTCGGCCTTGCGATCCCTTTCATCCCTGATTTCCCAGACATTTCATCGGGCCGCCTCCTCCCATGAGATCCCCTATGAGGTCTTGTTACGGCGTTTTGTGGAGCATATGCATCAGAGGCTCTTGGGCCTCTCACGCTCTTACGAGGAGTGCCATCGGATGGGGGCCACCTTGACTCTCGGCTGGATTCATCATGAACAACTCAGATTTGCCCATTTGGGAGATAGCCGTCTTTTCCATTTGAGGGGCCCTGAACAGTGTCGCCAGCTCTCTGAAGACCATACCGTAGCTGCTCAAAAGGTGCGACAAGGGATTCTAACCCCCCAGCAAGCCAAAAGGGATGCGGCTTCGCATGTCTTGACGCGCAGTCTGGGGGCGGGCGCGCGTCCGGACGAGCCGCAGGTGGGATCCCTCACGCTCTCGCCTGGTGATCGACTTCTTTTCTGCACCGATGGGCTGACCGATACCCTGTCCGATTATCGCATCGCCAAAACCCTTTATGATCCGCCGCCCTATCTGGAGGGCCTGGACCCCATGCAGAGCTTGATCCGTGAAGCTCTGGATGGATCGGGCCGAGACAACCTGACAGCCATTTTGGTAGATTGCCTGCCTGGCGAATCTCTCTGAACCGCAGGCTTTCTGCGGTCAGGTATGGCTGCATTAATTTTTTGGTGTGCACCCCTGTTAGGTGCCTCAGATCTGACTTTTTTTGACCAAGGTGAGCAAAAAGCTGCACCATGCTAAAAAATGAACAAGCGTTGGGCTGGCAATCATGAGCTTCGGCGGCACGAGGTCCTACCGCTTAGACTGAATCTGGCTTCGGCCGATCAGGGCTTCTACAAAGACACTTTTTCCATTGCCAAGGACCCTGCGAGGGGATTTATGTTCGGTGCATGCTCAAAAGAGTGCTGGTGAAACATGTCCTTGGGGCGACCGAGGCGATGGACACGGTCCTGGTGGAAGGCTGGGTTCGCAGCCGTCGGGATGCCAAGGATTTTTCTTTCCTGGATTTTACCGATGGCAGCTGCCTGACGGGCTTGCAGGTTATCGTGCCTGGAGAGCTCCCGGACTACAGCTCCTGGATCAATCAGTGCGGCACTGGGGCCTCGGTGCGCATCCAGGGCTCCCTGATACCTTCGCAGGGCCAGGGTCAGCGATGGGAGCTGCAGGCGGCTTCAGTGGAAGTCATTGGCAAGGCCGATGCCACCTACCCATTACAGAAAAAACGGCACTCACCGGAATTCATGCGAGAGATCGCTCATCTGCGACCCCGCTCCAATCTGTTTGGAAGCGTGTTTCGCGTGCGGAGTCGCCTGGCTCAGGCCGTTCATCGTTTTTTTACCGAGCGAGACTTCTATTACATTCACACCCCCATCATCACCGCCAGTGATTGCGAGGGAGCTGGAGAACTCTTTCGGGTAACGACCCTGGATCCCTCCAAAAAGATCGATTCATCAGCTGATTTTTTTGGTAAACCGACTTATCTGACCGTCAGTGGGCAATTGGCTGCCGAGACCTTCGCCTGCGCCCTTTCCAACGTCTATACCTTTGGCCCTACCTTTCGGGCAGAAAACTCAAACACCACACGCCATGCCAGCGAGTTCTGGATGATTGAGCCTGAAATGGCTTTCTGCGATCTGGGGGGGGACATGGATCTGGCCGAGGCGTTCGTCAAGGATCTGATCCGGGACACTCTGGAAACCTCGGCTGAGGAGATGGCCTTCTTCGATCGATTTGTGGACAAGGGGTTGCTGGAGCGTTTGCAGTGGGTGCTGGATCGCTCTTTCGAGCGTGTCGCCTATCACGACGCGGTAGAGATCCTGCTTCAATCGGGGCAGAGTTTTGAATACCCACTGCAGCATGGGCTCAATCTGCAATCCGAACACGAGCGCTATCTGACCGAAACCCACTTCAAGTGTCCGATCACGGTTTACAACTACCCCAAGGCCATCAAGCCCTTTTACATGCGGGCCAACGACGATGGCGAAACCGTCGCAGCCATGGATGTGCTCGTGCCCGGTATTGGTGAAATCGTCGGTGGTAGCCAACGCGAGGAACGGTTGGAGGTGCTGGAATCCCACCTCAAGGCGCATGATCTGAGCGCTGAGGATTACAGCTGGTATGTAGATCTCAGGCGCTTTGGCTCGGTGCCGCACAGCGGCTTTGGCATGGGGTTTGAACGCATGCTCATGTTCCTCACCGGGGTGAGCAACATTCGGGATGTGATCCCTTTTGCCCGCACCCCGGGGCACGCGGACTTTTAAGCCGGGAACGTTTGAAGGGCGGCATCTAGGGGACGCTCAGCGATTGTCCGTTGTGTTCAGGCCCAAGCTCCAGCAGGAAGGGCACGGCACGCTCGGCCCAGGCAGAGGCCTCTTCATAATGAGAGGCCCCGGATCCAAAACAGCTTTCCAGCATTTGAGTGTGGATGACCCCAGGATTGAGAGGGATGGCCGCCAAGCCGGAGGGGAGTTCCTGTGCCAGTGCCTGCGTCAGGCCTTCGATGGCCCATTTGGTGGCGCAATAGGGAGCCACTTCCGGGCTGGTGGATCGACCCCAGCCTGAACTCAGGTTGATCACGATACCCCTCCCTTGCTTAATCATGTGAGGCAGGGCATGCCGCATGACATTTTGCACTCCTTTGATATTGATATCGATGACTCGGTCAAAGGTCTCGGCATCCAGATGCCACAAGGGAGCATTCGGGTTGATGATGGCCGCGTTGTTGATCAACAGATCAGGGGCTCCCGCTTCTTCCACGGCCGATTGGATCCATGCCGCCACCGCAGCGTCATCCCGGACATCCACTGCTTGAACACTCACGCGATCGGAGCAGTCACGGGCCAGGGTCTCCAGAGCCTCTTGATCGCGCGAACAGCCAAGAATTCGATGACCCAGGGCGTCGAATCCCAGAGTCAAAGCCCTGCCAAGGCCCTTGGAAACTCCTGTGATAAAAAGGGTGCGGCTCATGGCTTCACCTCCTTGCGGCGGCGAGCCAGTTCTTTCCATGTTGTCAAGACGATGCCCTCGGAGGTCAGCGTCTGACGAACCTGGTTGCTGACCAGGGCTTCCAGGTCTCCCTTGCGTGAAGCGCTGGAACCGGTGATCAACGGAAAGATGTCGGAGGGCTCCGAAGCGTGAAAAAGGATTTCGGTGATGCCTGGGCGAAGGCTCTTGAGCAGGTCCCTCAGCCGCTGCGGTTTTTCGTTCGCAGGCCAGCTGTAGCTGGCTGTATGCAGGTCATCGATGACTGGAAGTCCCGCATCCCATATCTTTTCGACCCAGGGCTTGAGTCTTTCCACTGCCTCTCCGTTTTCCTTGCGAGCATGTGTCAAATGCCCGCCAGCTACCAGTATCGGGATTTGGTGTTCGATGCCCACCTTCGCATAACGCTCAAAATAGTCCGGATGGGCAAAGAGGGTTCCCATATGACTGTCAAGGTGGGTGATGGGCATGCCCAGGCTCTTGGCGCGGTCGATTTGTGCTCGGATTTCGATTTCGATTTCATCGGCACTGGCACTGGCGAGCACCTGTGGTACGCTGGACCACAAACAGCCTTCGTAGTCCACCAGACCGGGTACTTTGGGTTTTCCTGCCAGGGGACCCCAACGGTAGGGTTTCCATTCCGAGGTCAAGGTAAGATGCAAGCCACTGTCGACCTGGGGATGCTCCTTCAAGTATTGGGCGATCTCAGAAACCCACGGGCAGGGCATCATCACGGCCCATGAATTGGCCACCCCTTGCTCAATCGATTGGATGGCACCCAGGTTGGAGCTGTGGGACATCCCGACATCATCGACATGCAGGATCACGACCACCTGTTGCGGAGACCAACCCAGTCGTTCGGCGAAGGTTTGTCCCTGAAGCGTTGCTGTCAGCATCCAGCATCCCACCGCGCTGAGGAGCCATCCAGCCGTTTTCAAACTGGATGGGATGGTTGCAAAAACCCAAGGAAGAGTCTCGGAGCGTTTCGTCATGTAGGCCACCATGGCCCTGATCTTAGAGAAATGCAGGGCGAGGATCCAGCGCGATTGCAAAGGGCGGAGGCTTCTCTCGCAAAGAAAGTGTCACCAGCCTCCGGGGTGTCATCTCTTAGGTTGACGCGCGGCAATTCTGTGTTAGTTTTTGCTTCGTCGCAAATTCCGCGACTTCTTTTGACGGCACCTTTCGTGCCCTCCCTTCTCTTTTTCCACGAAAGCTCGGTGGTGAAGATGTCGTATCAATCACCGGGCTTAACATACATATGATTCCATCGTCACGCAGGCGCAGGCCTGCTCGAAGGCGTCGCCCTCACGGGGCGAAGCCTGCAAACTTCGCTGTCTCTCAACATCCGGGAAGACAGATTAAATCCATGCCTGAAGCCCTCCCTCAGTGGGAAGAAGGCTCACCTTACGCAACGGTTCTGCCTGCCTTGCAGCATGCCCTTGCGGACATGCAATTCAAGACACCGACACCGGTTCAGGCGCAGTGCCTGGATCCTTTGTTGGAGGGGCGGGATCTTCTGGCCAGTGCCCAGACCGGCACCGGTAAAACGGCCGCTTTTGTCCTGCCATTGATGCACCGACTGGCTGCCAACATGGGCAAGTGGACTCCCAAATCGGCTCGAGTACTCATTTTGGCTCCCACGCGCGAATTGGTGATTCAAATTCAGAAAACCATCGCGGATCTGGGTGCCTATCTTAAAATCAAGGATGCCGCCGTCTTCGGTGGAGTGGGGCAGGTGCCCCAGGAAAAGGCCATGCGCGGCGGGGTTGACTTCTTGATCGCGACACCAGGGCGTTTGATGGATCTCATGCAGCAGGGCCACATTCAACTTGGAGCGGTCGAAGCCCTCGTTCTGGACGAAGCTGATCGCATGCTGGACATGGGCTTTATCAATGACATCCGTAAGATCGTCCGTCATGTGCCAACTCAACGGCAGTCCCTCTTCTTTTCGGCCACTTTGCCTGATGAGATCAAGGCCCTCTCCCGCGAGTGGCTCAATCATCCAACCCGGGTGGAAATTGCCCCGGAGAAGCCAACGGTCGATGCCATTGCCCAAAAAGTTTATTTCGTCGATGACAAGAAAAAGCACTCGCTGCTTTTGTCCGTGCTGGAAGATGCGGCTGCGAAAAAAGTGATTCTCTTTACCCAGATGAAGCACGTGGCCAACAAGCTGGCTGAAAAGTTAAATCGATCGGGCATAGGCTCTTCAGCCATTCACGGAAACAAGAGCCAATCGGCCCGTATCAAGGCACTGGAACAATTTCGTAGTGGTAAGGTGCGGGTGCTGGTGGCCACCGACATTGCCGCACGTGGTATTGATGTCGACGGCATTTCCCACGTGATCAATTACCAGATCCCTTCCGAACCGGAAACATACGTGCACCGCATCGGGCGAACCGCCCGCGCAGGTCACTCAGGCCATGCCCTCTCCTTCTGCTCTCAGGCCGAACGCAAGCACTTGGTCGGGATTGAGCGGCTTCTCAAAAAGCCCATTCCTGCCGAGGAGGATCATGCCTACCATTGCCCTCTGGCCGCATCGCCCATCCGACGTCCCAATCGGGAAAAGCCTGAAGGCAAGAGCCGCGCATCGGGCCGGACACGTCATCGCCCCAGAGGGCTCTCCTGGAGACGACGCTAGAGAGAGCGATGACTAAAATTTATTAAGGCAGACATTAGAGGCTGGGATCATACCGGCCTCCAATGTCCATCTTTCGCGGACAGGTAAGCTGCGTCTGTGAAGCGCTGAGCCAACCATCCATCCTCTAACGTGGGATGTGGCACAGACGAGCGGGTTCCCTTTATCATGGGAGATAGTGCAGGGAACACATACTGCTCAAAGCGATTGCCGAACTCAAAAGCTGGGGGTAGTTCATGAAGCGTTTCGAGTTCTTGATTCTGCCGGATAAGTTTTATTTTTCCCGTATATCGATCAGCACTCAAGGAAGCTTTGGTTCCATGTAGTTCAATTTCAGGAGCCAAGAATTTTCGGACGGATCCTGCGTGCGAAAGAACAAACAAACCTGAAGCCCCATTAGAGAAGAGGCAACTGACCGAAGCATAATCAAAATGGCCTCCTGGTTTGCTTGGCATGCTTGCGGTATCGGTTTGCTGGCCTTTTTCGATGGCCTCCCTGAGGTTGATTTCGCCCAGGTCTGGTTTGCTGTGGGTCAACCTTTGTCCGTGAGCAAGCACTTTTTCCGCTTCGAGACCGATCATCCAGCGAATCGTATCGTAGGCGTGCGATCCCACATCTGCGATGGTTCCGGCGGAGGAGAGCTCGGGATTGTCTCTCCAGGTCAAAGGCATGTTCGGAGGGCGGGGGTTGTGCCAGCGGAATAGGGTCGATCGAATCTCTCCTAGCTCTCCAGACTGGATCATCTCTCTTGCCACTTGAAACACCTTTACATAGCGAGTCCAAAAGGGGACGAAATGTCCGAGAGGAGGATCTGAATGAAGAAAAGCCTGCATCATTTCCCTGGCCTGCGAAGCATTCATGCCGACAGGTTTTTCACAAAGAAGGTGTTTGCCATGTTTGGCGCATGCCATGACGGCTTCGTGATGCAAGGCATCGGGTGTAGCGACGATGACGAAGTTGACCTCCGGGTGAGTGATCACTTCTTCCCAACTCTGGGTGTAAAAGGGTGCTCCGTCTTCCTGGGCGGCGGTTTTCAGAAGGTCCTTGCGACGCGCGCACAGCGCAATCATCTTCGCCTGATGGCAGGCCCTGATTTCAGCGCGATAAGGCGCACCAATGAATCCCGTGGCACCAATGATACCCGTTCTAAAAAGCGTCTCGGACATGCAAGCATCCTAAGCAAAGGTGACGATGTTTCAATCATTCGGCTTTTCAAGCAACTGGATCATTTTCGACTGGTCACCTCGAGCTAGATCAGTGAGCCTAGGGAGATGCACGTTTCCAGCCTTACGCCAAAAATGTGCCCATCCTCCCCGTCCCGCCGAACCAAAACTGCGCTGTTGATCGCAGCCTCACTAGGTTGGTTTTTCGGTGGAATGCAAATTTTGCTGACCAATCTGGGCATGCGAGCCGCTTCGCTGGACCTAATGGATCGGGTTGGGATGCTGGATCTTGCCCTCTTTACGGAATTCATTCGCCGCACCCCTGATCTTCTGGATCCGGAGCTGGCACAGCTCAATGCATGGAACACCATGGTCTCTCAATGGTATGCATGGTTTCAATGCTCCTTCCTTCTGGGGGCGGCTATGGGGGGCTACCTGTTTGGAAAACTCGGGGATCGATATGGCAGAACCAAGATGCTGGGCATTTCGATCGTCGTTTTTTCCGGTTTTACCGGTCTAGCTTGGTTTGCCCAAAGCCCTCTTCAATTACTTTGCGTGCGCTTCCTTGCGTGTCTGGGGGTGGGAGGGGCATGGCCGAACGGGGTTGCCCTGGTCTCCGAAATCTGGGGTGACAAGGCACGGCCGATTTTGGGGAGCGCTATTGGTATGGCAGGGAATCTGGGTATTTTCGCCATGTCCTCACTTGCAGCTCTGTATGATGTCACTCCTGGATCCTGGCGTTGGGTGCTTTTGGTCAACACCACTCCGGTTCTGCTTGGTTGGTTTGTCGTGTTGTTTTTGCCCGAATCAACAGGGTGGAAGCAGCTCTCTAAACCGGAGGGAAGCCCCCCATCGCCTCCTCCGTCTGTGTTTCGAGGGAATCCTCTCAAGCTTGTATTGATTGGAATCGCCCTGGCGACGGTGCCACTCATCGGTGGATGGGGGAGTGCCAATTGGATGATGCCATGGGCTGATGAAGTCGGTGCTCAAACAGGGAACCAAGCCTTGAAGGCTCACATAGGGATGGCGCGCTCTTTGACAAGTATTCTGGGTAGCCTCTTTGCCGGTCTGCTAGCCGTGTGGATGGGGCGTCGACGGCTGTACTTTCTAACCAGTTTAGGAGCTTTGATGGCAGCTCAGTATACCTTCTGGATGACCACGCCTAGCGATGCGGGTTTTTTGATAGCAGCGGCCTTGTTGGGGCTTTTCAATGGTCTTTATTTCGGTTGGCTGCCGTTTTATCTGCCAGAGCTTTTCCCGACTCGCATTCGTGCGACGGGCGCCGGCGTCAGCTTTAATTTCGGCCGCATCCTGACGGCTGGAACCATTTTTGCCACTGGGGCCTTGATGTCTTTTTTTGATGGCCAGTATGCCCATATTGGCCGAGTGACCAGTTTGATCTTTTGTTTTGGCATGGCCCTGGCTTTGATAGCTCCGGACACCCGTGGCAGGGACATGACAAAGTAGCCAGTGATGCTCAAGTTACATCTACAGCTTTCCTCACAGCGCAAACGCCTCTACCAAGAGGCGATTCGTCGCCTTCAGCATGTCTGTGTTTGTGATGAGGGTTCACCCGATGGACGCATTGTCGGGCCTGAGGACATCTCAGGTGAGCACCCGATACCTTGCCTGGTGGATCAACCGGAAAAAATAGCCGAGGACCATCTGATGGCTCGACTCCAAGACGGGTTGAGAATCATGCCAGCGCATGAATGGCGTTTTCGTCCCAAGATCCTTCCCATGCATGCAGCATTGCTTGAAGAAAAGTTAGGCAAACCGGGTTTGTTGCGACTGCACCAGTGGTTTGCTCCGGAGGATTGCCTTAGGCAACGGATGATGGGGGCCCTGGATTTGGCTCGATTCTTTTTTGGGGGATTACCGGTGCTACATCACTCGATTCAGCAATCCCAGTCGCTTCTTTGTCATCTCCAATTTTCCTCTGGAGGTATGGCGCTGCTCCATGTTTGCCAATTACCACAAGGGACCGAAGCCTACGAAAGTATCCATCTCATTGGTGCCACTGGTGCTGTCTATGGAGATGATCACCATAACACTCACCTGCACTTCAAACCGGGTCACCTTGCTGCGCGCATGCATCATGACGATGTCGTCTCGGGTCTCAGTGCCATGATTGCGGAATTTGCTGCGGGTGTGGCTGAACGGCGAAGTTGGAGTGTTTCAATAACGGACACGCTGAGAGCCGCACAGCAGTTGAAAGATATTGTGGATGGCTGAACCTTGGAAAAAAACCTATCGGGTGATCGTCCTGAGTGTTGTGAAGCACGCCTATCTTCCTGATGCGATCGCCGCCCATCCGAGATTTGAATTGATGGCGGTTGCTGATGATCCCGACCGACCCGAGTGGACTCATGCGCGCAACCAGGCGTATGCAGACGAAAAGGGCATTCCTTATATTCAGGATGTGGAACAGGCCTTGGCGGAGCAGGAGTGCGATATCGCGGTTATTAGTTCGGAAGCCGAACGGCATTGCAGTCTGGCCATGCGAGCAGTTAGGCGAGGCCTTCACATCATCGTGGATAAACCTCTCTCTACCCATGTTCAGGCCTGCGAGGATTTGACCCAGGCACTCAGGAGTCGATCGCTGCAGGGAATGGTCTGGAGTCGAAATTTTCTGCCCTCCCTGATTGAGGCCCGTTCAGTAGTTGAAAGCCAAGGCTTGGGTGAATTGCTCACCATTCACTGTGACTTCTATTTTTCTAAGGATGCCGGTCCCCCCAAGGTGTCCGAAGCGCCATCCTCGACACCGATTCAATGGCTCAAGCGTCAATTGGATGCGCATGCAGATGGATCAGACGGGGGTTTGGGCGTAGAACCCATGGGGGAACTTCAGATCGAAGGTATTTATCCGCTTGCTTATGTTCATGCACTTTGTGGTTCTCCGCTCAAAGAAGTCTTTGCCACGACGGCCACTCATTTTCACCAGGCCAATGTGGACAATGAGGTGGATGACCTCGCAGCTTTGTCCTTTGTCCTTGAAAATGGTGTCACAGGATCCCTTGCCATGGGTCGTATCGGGGCTGCCAGCCATCCGGATATTGGCGAAATCAAACTTCACTTGATTGGTACTGCGGGGGCGCTGGTGATCAGTGAGGCCAGACCCGAGGTCGGTTTGTATTACAAGGATCAACCACAGGGCGAATTCAAACATCTCCGCATCGCAAACCGTAACGATTTTCTTCTTATGGATGCGTTCGCAGATGCCTTGGATTTTGGTGCGGAGCTACCACTGGATGTTGAGACCGCTTGTCACATCGCCCGCGTAATCCGGGCTGCTTACCAGTCCGTCGATGAAGCTCAGGCAGTGACCATCACCTCAGAAGCGCCGAGCTGAGCTATTGCTTGCTTTAAGGCCCAAGGTAGCGCCTGGGGTGAACGGGCCCATCCAACGGGCAAAATGATCGCTTAAAATGGCCGAGTGATTGCGATTTCTTGGTAATCCGCAGAAACCGGTTATGGTCCCTAGCGGATGATCTTGAGTTGAATGTCCTTGAAGTGAACGGTCATACCCGGGTCGTGCAACTGCAATTGAATCATCCCTGAGTGCAGTCGCAGTGATGTGGGAAGTAGTTCGACAAAACGAGAGGCAGGTTTGCCGTTGATGGAAAATTCAAATCGATTGCCTCGAACCACTACGTGGACTTGATTCCAATGGTTCTTGTGAATGTCCTTCGCTTCCAAGGCACCTTCCAGGGGAAGTATCTTTGGCGAATCATCCCTCTGAATCGTCAGGTCATCTCCACGGAAACACCGGTGTTCGGTGCGGCCCGGGGTATGAAAGTCCCATGCACCAAGGACATTTTTACCAATGCCTAAGTGACCTAGGTCCACATGGTAGGCCTGAAACGAACGCTTCCCGGTCGAGTCCTTCTTGGCTCGGATATTGATGCCACTATTGCCTTTACCTGGAAAACGGTAAGTCAACTTGAGTTCGAAATCGGCGATGTCCCGGTTTCCATCGTAAATGAGATAGGAGCCACGGCTGTTGGTTTTTCCGATCAGGTAGCCGTCCTGAACAAACCAGTCTCGAGCGGCCTCTGGATGACTGGGGGACCAGCCGTTGAGGGTTTGACCATCGAAAATGGAAATGAATTCCGAGGCTCCCTGAGCAATGGCTGTGCACTGACATGCAAAGCCAATCAAAAGAGCCGTCAGAAGGATGTTTGCATGCCTCAGGCGGCATGTAGGAAGGGTGTTCTTTGGAGTCGGTGCTTTCATGATTTGCCTCTCAATTGGGCGAGGTAGGCGATGAGATCGGCCAGTTGTTTTTCACTCAGTGCTTGCGTAAGGTTTTCCGGCATCATGCTTCGGAGTGATCGGAATGTTTGGATATTCTCACGATCAATGTGCATGAGTTCCGCCGAAACGGTGTTGCGTAGAATCATTTCGTTTTCCCCGGGCCTCTCCAATGTCTTGCGTTCATATCCGATCAGGATGCGATTGTCCTTGGTGTGCACCTCGATCGGCACAAAGCCCTCCTTGATCTGACGCCCCGGCCAAAGGAGCTCCTCGGTCATTCTCTCTGCCGAAAGGGTGCTGCCAATGCTGGAGAGATCGGGGCCAATCATGCCGCCCTCCCCTTTGATTTGGTGACAGGCATTGCACGCTAGTTTTTGGTATATCGTTTCTCCATCCAACGGATTGCCCTGCTGGACCGACTGCGCAACAAGATCGCTGACCAGCTCCGGATCGTAAGCTCGCTCCAAAGGTTCTTCGGCTGTTTCTGCGTTGAGTGCACCCAGTAGCTTGGGGCTGGTAATGCCGGAGGCAAAAAGGGTTCGCTGCAATGATTGGCGCACCATCGGTGGGAGGTTGCCTGCCAGGATGGCCTCAACAAGCGCCTGGGTGCCATCGGGTCGCTGGGTCAACCCCATGACCAGGGGATCGAGCACGTTCTGCTTGAGTGTTGGGTCGCCCAACGCATGCACTGTCGCTTTCGCAGCCAAGGAAGGATCCAGGTCCGCAAGGGCCAGTATGGCAGCTGATCGAATGCGGGAATCCTTGGTTTGCTTTTCTATCTGTCCAAGAATACCGACGCTTTCTGGTCCATGCAGTTTTCCCAATGTGGCGATGGCCGCTGCTCTGAGCTCGGGCGACTCCTCTTCATGGATCGCCAGTGCGACCATCATCTCCGATGCCTCTTCACATCTTGTCAGTCCAAGCAGCCGAATGGCCTGAACTCGAATATCCTTTTCCGGACCCATTGCCAAACTCAGCAAAGTTTGCTGAGCTTGCTCGGTTACCTTGACGGGGCTTGAGGTGAGGATATCACACAATGCTTTCAGGATCTCTGCATGGGATGCCGCCTGATATTGGCCCTTGCGGATGTGCGCTTTCAGATCTAATGCATAGCGTTGGATGTCCTTTGGATCTCCGTGCGCGAGGATCGAAATGATGGCACGTTTTGTCTCCTGATCCGATAATTGGTTGCGCTCCAGAAGGGCCTTCAGCGCCGCGATCGCCTCCACATCCCGCATTTCGTTCAGGATGAAGGCTAAGTGGCTGGGGTGGTCTATGCGGGAATGACCTTCCTTGAGTGTCGGCAACCAGTGGGGAGAGAGCTGGCGAATGGTTTGCCTCAAGGCATAGTCCATCCATGAATCCATCTCATGATCGATGGCTTTTACGGCAATCTGCAAGGATGCCTCCGAAGGAATCGCAGCACAACTGACGATGGCCTCCAACCGGACTCGAGGATCCGGATCGTCTATACACTTCGAAAGGTAAGCCAATGGGCTCTCCAGTCGATCATGCCAGCGACCGATAAGCTTTGTTGCTCCAGCCCGCACCCTGGCATCCGGGGCCTTCAGAAGCCGTTTGAGTAAGGTAGGCCGCACCACCTCCATGGTGGCAAAGGCCATCAGCCCCTGATAATGTCCAAATCCGGGATCTGAGGCCTTTTCATCCAGGGCATTCACCCATCGTTCCAGAGCCATTTCCACTGCGTCCTCAGGGTGCGTGGTCAGTGCGCGTTTTGCCTGATAGCGCGTCCATGCATCGGGGGATGTGAGTGATTCAACCACCCTATCAAGCGGTGCAGTTAACAAATCCAAACTATCGGCTGGAGGACTCCCTTCCTGGTGAATGTTCGCTGAGACTCGCCAGATGCGTCCCTGGGCCTTGTCGCGGGTCGGATCCCGAAAAGCGTCGTCCTGGTGGCAGGTGATTGGATTATACCAATCGACAACATAGATGGCCCCATCGGGTCCCTGTTTGACATCCACAGGTCTGAAATTTCGATGACTGGAGCTTAGCAGGGGCTCTTCCCATCGGAGAAGAAAACCTGAGTCCTGGCTGGAAAGGGAGAAACGACTCACTCGATTGGCTTTGTAATCACCAATGGCAAAGCTACCGCGCATCGATGCAGGGAGTGCCTGACCATCAAGATAGGTGATGCCACAATACCCCCCTGGTTTTCCGATACGTGGCAATCTTCGACGATGTGTCGTGGGGACCTGGGCTGGGGTCAACCAGCTGATCCCCCCAGCGCCGTCCACGCCAAAGCCCTGGCCCCACGGATCGAACCCGATGCCCCATGGATTTCCTGGCCCCATGTGACCTTCGAGAAAGGGTATGAGTTTCAGTCGGTT
>MDTE01072135.1_pt1 | contig 29058 bp, 20 predicted proteins | sample 811231 | NCBI WGS metagenome assembly MDTE01 (sample SAMN05326651, study PRJNA326480) | marine metagenome | isolation source: seawater | place: Indian Ocean: Red Sea | collected 2010 | reverse complement strand
GGTCTCCTCAGTATTTCCAGAGTACGATGTAGCGATTACGAGCCAGTCTGGACCCCACCAGCTTGGAACCCCATAGTCACTCCAAACTACGAATGGCAGACCTCCGGAATCATCAGAAAGCGACTTCAGGAAAAGCCCGCCTGCTCCCGAGCCACCCATTCCAAGACATAGCACCCCACTCCAATCGTTGTCTTCCGAGATGTCGACTTCAATGGACATGGAACCTCTTAGGTCGCCAACGAACTTCCTTGTGAAGCCCGCCATGTCCCTCTTATCAAACGTGGAAAGCAAGTCATTGAAATCTGGCTCGCTAATTTTCATCACCCCATGTCGGATACGGGGAGTGCCAGCCATTCCCCATCTATGAAGCCGATGCGTAATTCCTCAGCAGACCCGTCGTCATCGTATGGGAGAGCTACTGTGGTAACTTTGAAGTCAGACGGATCCATCAGCTCAGCAGCAGATGTGTCTCTATTAAGAATCTGGACCTTGCTCTGTTCGGATCGTGAGCAAATCACAATCGATGACTCCATGTCCCTCCATGTAGCACCTGTCCTCTCGAACCTGTCCACCCTCCTCAGTATCGGGCCCTCCTTCTGCCAGGTGTCCACTATCCACAGGGACTTCTTGTGCCTGATGACATCCCCGATAGCGTAAGCTGGCTTCCTGTAACTAAGGGTTAGCCTTGATACCTCGACACCATCGTTGACGCCTACTACCTTCGAGCTCTCCTTAACCGTGCCTCCGAATGACTTGATCAGCCTCCTGCCCCATGTCCTTGCTAGGCTCTTTGAGCCTAGTTGGATGTCCCAACCCCCCTGTACTGGGCCTTCCTTTGAGATGAAGAACATGGGATTAGTCTCCATCGACTCTATCAGCTCGTCCAAGGTTCTCCTAAGGCTGGAGAGCTCTGGCGCGTCGAGTTTCCTTCCAGCTGAGCGTAGTTGTACTGTGGCCTCGAAATAGTCGCCGTCCTTTCTTGTGCATGGAGTGCACACGGCGTTGCTAGTCTGCAATAGAGCAGAGTGAGAGTCCTCGAATATGTAGCCCTCAATTGTTCCGGAAACATCAACATGAATCCTACTTGTTCTTTCGTCGATTTCCTGTACCGAGAATGACACTTGGGTCTTGGAGGCCCTTTCCTCGAAGACTAGGTTCTCTCTGATTCTAAGATCGGCTATTCCCTCTTTGTCCAATGTCGACCACCCCCCTCTGATCTCGATCGAGTTGCACTTGGCACATCTCCTCTGTTGTATCGTCTCAGGCATCTTAGAGAGTACTGTCCTCTGCCTGAGGCACGACTCGCAGAGTCTGTCCGAAGAAAGAGGGGGCTCGGAACCACAAATGATGCAGAAAGCTCCCCCAGCCATTCATCTCCCCCGATGCTGCGCTCAGACTTCCCGTTAGAAGGGTTCCGAGCGGTTGCCAGGGCCTATTTTCCCTGTTCTTCGCTTTCTCCGGAGACCTCGGAGAGAAGATCCATCAGAATCCGGATTCTGCTTGAAACATACAATGAAAGAATGAGGAAAAGCACACCATAAGAGAGAACTGCCTCAACTTCTCCTGTCAATTAAGTCCCTCCCTGTCTAGATTCCTATTCTTGTCGCTAAGCTCCCTCTGAAGTGATTGAATAGTGTAGTTCAGAGCGACTAGGCCGGCGAATAGTGTCATGAATGAAAGCACGCCAATCATCAGTACTAGCCTGATCTCTGGATCCATCCCGGTTTCGTCTGACTCCACGACTATCACCCCCGGGTGCCTATTCCTCCAGATTGTGGTGGCCATTGCGGTTATTGGAACAAGGACGAATCCGAACAACCCGACTGCGGCTAGTGTGTCTCTTGTCTCCTCGCCCTCAGGCTGACTCCTCACAGACATAACCAGGAATAAGGCGACGCCGGTAAGAAGGGCATAGGTGTTCAATCTGACATCCCCCCAATCCCATGGAACCCCCCATTCTGCTGACCCCCAAATTGGCCCCGATATGATTACCCCGAGTCCGAATAGTAGGCCTAGTTCTGATCCAATCACCACCATTCTCCAACCAATCTCAGATCTGCTCCTATACCATGAAATAGCTCCTGCGAATAATAGGATGAATGCCATGAATGACACCCAAGCGAGAGGGACGTGCCAGTAGATGATCCTGTATGCCTCAGGGGCGTTCCAAGCATTTGGGTCTACTTGAGGCGCCCAGAAGAACGCCAGAAATGCTGTAATGACGGCCCCAATAAGGCCAGCCGAGGAAAGAGGGACCGCTACGGACCTGCAATCGAACACGCATCTCCGATTCTAGGGGCAGTCATGAATGCTATTCATCAGTAGTCAGGGATTAATACAGCAGCTAGCCAAACAAGGGCCGAAATCAGGCTTGCAATTAGGCAAGTCGGAATTGGATCGTTTATCTCGAAACCGAAAGTCATCCCCTGATCAATTATCATGGAGAGTGCATCGGTCAACTCCAGGAAGGGCCAAACTAGGACCAATAGAAGCAAGGGAGTGGGAGAAGCACTTGACCTGGATAGGTCGTGAACGAGTAGATGGAGTGCCGTTGCTGCTATTGCAAGGTCCAAGAGAGCGAGAGAGGGTATCCAAAGCCACCTAAGGACCTCAGAGGAGACTTCGGAGTCAACGGAACCGGATAGAACAATCCATGACAAGTAAGTAATCGGAATCGGGAGCACGAGTGATGCCCCGGTAATGGAGTAAGCAGGTCGAGACATTGGGCCTACTATTGCATTCCACCATCGGCCCGAGTCAGACTCTGCCAGTCTAGTAACAATTGCTGGAGAAGCGACTGCAACTATGAATGATGGAGCCAGAACCAAGGCGGCCAAGAGTCGGCTGTCATGCGACTCTAGATCTAGGTCCCCAACTAGTGCGTACGAAAGGAGCAAGGCCACAATAGCTGGAGTGGCTCGACCTACGGTGTCGATTGGATTGCGCATCTCCATTCTGAGGGACCAGCGGATAAGGGATGAAATCGGATCCTTATCCCCGATGTGGCATGAATCTGGGATACTAAATGGATCCCCTAATGATTCTCCGGGGGTTTCGAATAATTTGCAGTTTTCAATTCTAATCACCCTGTCTGCGCAAGAGTGGATCTTACTGTCATGGGTGGCGATTAGTATAGCGTGGTTGCGCTCTGCAAGAGCCTTTATCCACCCCCTTAGGGTGATCTTTGAGGTGTCGTCGAGGCCTTCGGATGGTTCGTCGAGTAGGACAACACGTGGGCGGTCGCTTAGGGCGGCTGGAGCCAATCCACACAGTATTGAGAGCCTCCTTCTTAGCCCCCCTGATAGATGGGACACCCGCTCGTCGGACCTATGGGAAAGACCCCATTTCTCCAATAGCTGCGAAATCTGGTTCTTTTCTGGGGAAATTCCTGCTACAGAGAGTGCGACCGCTAGTCTCTCGGAGACCTTTTCATCCCCACAAATTCCATCCCTCTGGAGAGTCAGGCCCATGGCCGGAGGGGCGTTTCTCCTACCTTCCGAATCCCTAATCACGGCTTTTCCTAATTCAGAAGTCCAAACCACTTCTCCTTCTCTCAGAGGGATAATTCCGGCAAATGCCTCTATCAGAGTGCTCTTTCCTGAGCCATTCTCTCCCATTACGGCTACGACTTCACCCATCCGTATGGAAACTGAAGCGCTCTCAAGGACCTTGTTCGGACCTCGGTGAACACTAACCCCACGGACCTCGGCTAGAGTCGAGTTTGGCATAATCCCCCGATTGAGCACCTTCGTATGAGTGTTCCATATCAGCGAATCTCTCTTTAGAGCAGTCACCGGGGAGTGAACATGGCCAGGGATTTGGACTTTACTTGGGGCCAATTGGAGAGTCTGGACTTCTTCTGGTTGTCAGTATTGATTATCGTTTCGTTAGGGCCCTTCGTTTCTGCGGCAAGGAACAGGACCAGCTTTGCGCTTGCAATGGTGCTTTCTCTATTACTTGCTCATTTCCTGCAGTACACCCTAAGCACGCTCGAACATGCGATATTCGAATTCCACCCCATCGACCTCCTTAGCGTGATTCCGTCTCTTTCCGATGAGCCTTCCCACTTCCACAGGATGATTACTGCTGCTTGGCTCCATGCGGACTTCTTACATGTCCTAGGAAATGTGCTGGTGATTGCTCTAGCGGGAGTTCCTCTTGAACAGAGGCTGGGCCCGAAAAGATGGCTAGCAGTATACTTCTTGGGTTTTCTAGGTGGAAACTTGGCATGGATTCTATCCCATTCCGACTCAAACGTTCCAGCAATCGGGGCCAGTGGGGCAGCCTTCGGACTACTTGGGGCGTACATGGCATGCTGGCCTGACGACAAAATAGAGTTCCCGCTCCTCTTCCTAATCAGAGCCTGGCCAGTTTGGCTGATTGCTTTCGTTCGCCTAGGGCTAGAGATTTTCCAGATGTACTCCATTCAGAGTGGGACAGCTGGAGAGTCAAATATAGCTCACATGGCACATTTAGGAGGTTTCTTTCTCGCATATATCCTTGCCAAACCTATTGCCAGAGGAGCTCCTAGCCCAGTAGGGGAGCCCGGGGGCCCGGTATCTGGATCTTCCTTATCTGAAGATCTTAGGAAGCAGGCAACTTCTAGGATGGGGAATCTGGACGAGGATCCTTGGGAGTCAGCAGGTAAGCCACTAGAGGGAGTCGCTGGGAGAGTCCTTTCTAGGCTCAGGGACGAAGGTGATGAGCTGGAGACCAGGAGAGCCTGGTTGGAAGAGCTATCAGAGCATACAATTTGCCCGGTTTGTGAAGGGGAGGTTGTGACCTTAGACGACAGGGGGGTGTGCAGAATCTCATGTTCAATTTCCAAGGATCACATTAGGTGGCCATAACGGCAAAATGAGCATGCATTGACAGGTTGCAGTTATACAGGCCGAGACTGTGGCTCTCTACGAGAGCCATGAGTAATGGGCAGGGGAAGTTCGCTCCGCTAATTGTCGCGATATTGGTGCTGTTACTTGACGTCCCAATAGGCTCTGCCGATGTTTTCATGGGAGATGACTTCCTACTTAATCAGAACAAAACAGTAGACTACGCTGAAGTTGCTCCCTTAATGTGTGGAGAAGAGGAATGTCCTGAGAAGGACAGGTCCCCTGCATTCTCCCCCCTGGATTCTGGACCAGGTGTGATGGAATTTGGGTGGTGGTTCGATTTCTGGTCCGATTCCGACTCGAATGGCTTCGATGACAGATTACAACTGATCCTTGCAGGAGAAAGAGAATCTGTGTCGAAGACCTCGATAGTTGGTCAAGACGGCAGGTCAACTGTTGCAGTAATTGTCCACTATGCTTGGCATCCAGGAGCTTCGGATATAGATTCACTAAGGTTAGTAATCGAGTCGCACGGATGGGACCATGACGGTTCTTGGTTCATGGTAATGGATCATCTTGATGCAATCGTCCTAGACCATGTTCCAGTTAGTTCACTCATTGAGATTTGGAGGCTGGAAGGAGTGGTTCTGTTGGAAGAGCAGAACGTTATTGTTCCATATCTCAATTTGGCGACAAAGGGTTCCAAGGTAAGAGCATCGGACGTCTATGATGAGACGATTAGGGGGCTTGGATTCCACGGTTCTGGGCAAGTAATTGCAATTCTTGATACTGGTGTTGACAACGAGCACTTCTCCCTGGACGATTTTTCAGACGAAAATAACGACAATTCAAACGAACCCGACGACATTGAGGACCCGAAGTGGGTAGGCGGATGCGACTCCACGGGTGTAGGGTCGTCTGGATGCAATGACGAGGACCCTGACGATGGAGATGGCCATGGCACGCATGTAGCTGGGATTGCCTTGGGAACTGGAGACTCCAGCAGAGAGAATCAGGGATATGCGCCCGGATCTTATCTAGTTGATGTAAAGGTGATGGAGGACTACGGCGGAGGCAATTCCCAGTCCATCCTAGCAGGACTGCAATGGGTAATCAACAATAGAGACACCGATTGGGGGAACAATGCATCTAGCAGGGGAATCCAAGTAGTTTCAATGTCATTCGGGAACGCAAACCTAGGCGGTGGAGATGGAGGAGACGATGGTAGCTCGGCTGAGGCCAATTTGGTAAATCAGGCATCTGAAAGTGGTTTAGTTTGCGTGGCAGCGATAGGAAACGACGGAGCAAACAACGTAAACTCTGTAGGCGCTGCTGATACTGCAATAACCGTAGGCTGGATGGATGACAAAAACACGATTGAACGAGATGATGACGCGATAAGCTCCAACTCAAACTACGGCCCAAGACAGGATGACGAAGACGGAGACACCTGGGACGAGATGAAACCGTGGGTAGTTGCTCCCGGTTCGAACATCAATTCAGCACAGCACGCTGAGTCCTCAGGAATAATTCCTGGATCGGAGGTTAACAGGGCTAGTGATGACTATACCCAGAAATCCGGTTCAAGCATGTCAACCCCTGCTGTAGCAGGGCTAGTGGCGATTATGCTGGAGATTGGCGAGGAACGAAACATGGACTTCATGGATGAAACTGAACCCGGGATAGAGAGGTTCGAGGCGATTAGGAGCTTCCTTGCCAGTGGATCGGAGTTTAGGGATGAGTGGTCTGTCGACGAAACCTTCGAGGGAAATAGCTGGAACACAAAGTACGGATTCGGCATCATCGATGGTGGCGAGGTAGCGAGGGAAATGTATGGCACCGGGGGAGGAGGGAATCAGAGTGCTGGACCAGGAGCCAGCCAAGAGGGACACTGGGTAGAAATAGAGAGTCCTTCTAGGTGGTCCTGGCTAGTAGAAGGGGAGACATACAGCCTACGAGGGAATATCGACGAAGACGGGGAGAACAACGGGACAATTGAGGAGGTTGTGACCTATGTGGAAATTGGATTCAGGGAGCCTGGGAAGCCCAGGTCCAAGTCAGTACTTGTCAATTGGACTAATCCAATAGGGATAATGAACTGGACGATACCCTTCAATGTACCAGAATATCCCGAGGATTTTACTGACATCGAAGTTTGCGCATTCGCATCGGCAAGGAACGATATTGGCAGGTGGAGCAACAATACTGAGTTCTGTTACAATGTGGGCAAGGTGAACCTCACTCTAGAGTCTCCCAGTGGTTCCGGGGAGTTGGAGGGGACAGTCCAAGTTTCGGGTCAGTTCCAGTCGATCTTCAACGCTACAATCGAATGGAGACTGGATAACGAGGACTGGGAGTTCGGCGCGTTTTACGATGATGGTTGGGATGATGATATCCATACGGACTCGCAAGAAGACAACCACAATGCCTGCGTGCACATGTTCAGGGGAGACAGCAATGGAAATTGCCAAGATGGGGACTATGGTTGGACAGGCTGGAGTTTTAACTGGGATACTAGGCTCCTAAAGGACGATGAATACAGACTCTCAGTCAGGGTGGTTAGTGCTGTAGGAGTTGTTTCCGAAGAGATTCGTAGACTAGTGAGAGTGGACAATATCGACCCGATGCCCGATCTTCTTTTCGTAAGTAAATCGATCTCTGTCCAAGAATTTGGCATCCCCATGCAGGAGGCTTACGTCAACACATTCCTCGAAGTCAGAGCAACGATCAGAAACACGGGTGACCAAGCCGCAACAGACGTTGGAATTATCTTAGAAGAGTGGGGTGAAAGGAGAGACGAGTACCTAATCGCAAACATAGACTCGGGAGAGTTCGTAGAGGTTGTACTATACTGGAATCCCCCAGACCCAGGGGAAGCTCTGCTCTCCATTTCCCTTGACCCCCTGAACTCTATAGAAGAGTTGGACGACAGCAACAACCAGTTGTCTGGGGAATTCGATGTTTTACCTCGTCCAGCTGGAGTCGATCTGGCAATCAGACCGGGAGCAATATCGGCGTCGACGATTTCTAGCCCAATTCCCAGACCAGGAGAGTCAGCTGTAGTACAATCGAGGGTTGATAACCTTGGATCTGAAGATGCGACTGGGATTACAGGTACTCTCGAGATCATGACTGACAGGGGCTGGGAAATTGTTTCCAGTTCAACATTGCCTCTGGTTCTAGGGGGTTCTCATTCTACGATTTCCCTTCCGTTCGTCCCTAACCAAACAGGGCCCGTGGAACTTAGAGTGAGTGTTGTCTTGGAGAATGGATCAGATAATGACTGGACAAACAATGCGCAAACAAGAACACTCCTAGTGGACAGTTCTACTCTTTCGGGGCCGAGAGAAGCTGAACTGAACCCCGGAGAGACTCCTGTGCAAATCGTAAGTATAGATGAAGAGGAGGGAGACATTCTAATCAGTCAGAAGGATGGCACTTTACATCTGTACAAGTTGACGCCGAGCAAGTCACTAGTAGAGTGTAACAATGTAATTGAGGACCGGTGGTCAGGAGACCTCTCAGTAGTGAGTACAGAAGATGGGTTTGCCCACATCATCTGGACTAGGAGGTACTTGGATTCCAATGGTTTCCTTATGCAGACGGTTAGTTACTCCACCATTGATGCCAACTGTAGGATGTCGCCTATACAGGACCTAATGCCAGGAATCCCGTTGTCGGACGGGAAGTACTGGGGGATTGACGTGGATGTAGATGACTCTGAGTTGCTGGTGGCCGGATATCATAGAGACGTTTTCAGTGGAGGGAGCCTGGAGGATGTCACGGACATCTTCCTGTTGTACGCTGATACCCCCTTGTCCTCTTCAGACTGGGTCCTGAATCCAAGCATTATCCACGATATTGACGCGGATCCAGCTCAATCCGATCCACTATCTGTCGAATTCGGTCACGATCAGGCACACATCCTTTATCAGACCGTGAGAAATGATACCACAGGCAAGGATAGGCTTGGAGTGTGGTACTCTCATGGGGAGATTGACCAAGAAACGTGGTCTTACAGAAAGGCAGTTGGAGACGAGTCGTCCCTGCCCATGATGACAGTAATAATTGAAGACAAGGAAGATCGTATTGTATCCCTATGGAGGGAGGGGGACCCGCAGAATTCAGAACTTGTGGTATACGTAACTGATTCAGCATTTAGATCGGAAGAGGGGATGGAATCGAGGCTTCCAGCTAGGGGGCTTGCCAGCATAGACATTGGGGAGTCGGACAGAGGCATCCAGGTCTTCTTCGATAGAGTTGGCCCCAATGGGCCGCAGGTCGAGTTCGGACTAATTGACTTGGAAAATGGATGGATTGGGCTATCTAATGCCATTGTGAATGGGCAATTCAATTCTATGGACAGATCCGAGGAGTCCCTTGAGACAATGATTGTAGTCTCATCATCGGAAGGTTGGCAAATTAGGGCAATAATTGATGATGGTAGTGGGAAACGTAGCAGTGGTCTGGCTGATCAAATCCGATCGTCGCTCGGGCTGGACCAGGAGAGCTTCGAAATTTTGGTCATAGGAGTTGCATTCGCAGTCTTAATCCTTGGACTGGTGACTCTAGTAGCCCTATCGGCCCAGGGACTTAGGTGGGTTGGCAATAGGAGGTCTATGGATAAAGAGTCGAACGTAATAATGGAGGACGATGTTGTCGACATAGTTGGTCAAGCGGATATCTCGATTGGAGTAGACGAAGTGGAAATCATTGATGGTGGAGTTTCGGAAGAAGAGGATGGGAGTAGTGGTTTCGAGAGCAGGAAGGCTAGGAGAGCGAGAAGGGGTGCGAAGCCCGATTCCACATCTCCAATCGTGCACCCCCTCCCCGATGCAGCTGTATCCAATCCATCTGAAAGTCCCACACCAATACTCGGGACGATTGGGGGGGAAGTTTCCTGTGGCGGGTGTGGTAGCAGGTTCGTAGCGGACACAGGGGTTTCATCGACTAAATGCCCGGTTTGCGAATCTAGAGTTGACCTTTGAGGGTTCTCATGGATATTGTAATTCTGGCTTCTGCTTCCAGTAGACGACGTTCTTGGCTTTCTGAGAGGATTGGTGGAGGCAACGTGGAGTTAGAGTTCTGTGAGTTGGATGGTTCGGAGCCACCGCCTAGAGCAGGAGTGGAAGTAAAGGAGCAAGTTTTCAAGTCTTGCATGCACAAGGCCAAAGTCGCTTCTTCCACAATTGAGAGGGGTGATCCTAGAGCCAGAATCATTGTTGTCTCAGACACTCTGGTGGAGGATCCGGATGACCACTTAGTTGCATTGGGGAAACCCATAGACAGGGCTTCGGCGGCTTCAACGCTGATAAGACTCTCTGGTAGAAGGCATGTGGTCTGGTCCTCGACTGCGATATTGGATAGAGGCGCGGGGGAGATAGAGTTGGATCGAGGATGGAAAGCCTCGAGTTGGACCGCCTTCTCGATTGTGGAGTTTGAAGAAATTCAGGAAGAGGACATGGTGGGGATGCTGGATAGCGGAGCATGGAAAGGTAAAGCTGGAGGATACGACCTTGCCGGAAAGGCAGGGGAGTTCTCCAGAGTTGTAGAAGGAGAGGAGGTGACTGTTCTGGGGTTTTCCGCCGAAGCAATTAGTGATTTGGAAGATAGGCTTGCTAGACGAATGTGACTCCTCCGTGCTTCAGGACAAATTCCCTCTGAAGATCGTCAAACCATTCCAGCATTGAAGAGCTAAACCTGACAGAAGAGATCTCTTCATCGATCAGCAGATCGTCCTGGATTCCTTTCAGAGTTCCTGGTGCTGCCCCACAGGAAACGCATTGTCCGTCCAAGTCGATAACCAAAGAAAGTGACCTGTTGCCACCATTATTTACCTCAATCTCTGCGTCTGACACCAATATTCCCCCTCCATGGCCATCCAAAGCGGCCCTTACGGGGCCCAATCTAGCCATTAGAGCTGGAACTAGATCAGGATCCCCCGACTCGAAAAGATCCAACAAGGATAGTGCACACAGTCTGGAAGTCTCAATAGGGTCATGTCGCTCTGAAATCAGCCTATTTGATTCGCGCTTGATCAGCTCCTCAATTTGCAATCTGTATGCTTCCTCCATTCCATCTCTCTCGAATTGGCCGCCATCTTCGGGTGATGTCACGCTATCCCGTGCGGGTGGCTGGATTTTAGGGTGACCTTGTGTATGCAGAGATTGAAAAGTTGATGTCATTGCCGGAGAAAGAGAATATGGGAGTTGACAAGCCTCTTCTGGAAATATTAGGCCTTCATGCGGGAATAGACGGAAATGAAATCCTCAAAGGAATCGACCTAGAAATTGGGGCTGGGGAAATTCACGCAATCATGGGACGGAATGGTAGTGGAAAAACTACTACTGCAAATGTGATAATGGGCCATCCTGACTTCGAGGTAGAGAAGGGAGATGTTCTTCTTGAAGGAAATAGTCTCCTAGAGCTTGAAGCTTGGGAAAGAGCTAGGGCGGGAGTATTCCTTTCTTTCCAGTATCCGCAGGCGGTTCCTGGGTTGCAGGTCGGAAACTTCCTTAGAAAATCAGTAGCTAGTATCAAGGGAGAAGAGGAGGCCAAAGGAGCGAGCTTCAGAGGTGCTCTAAAAGATGCGATGGAGTCATTGGGAATCCCCCGAACGTTCCTATCTAGATATGTGAATGACGGTTTCAGTGGGGGGGAGAAGAAGCGTTTTGAGATTCTGCAGTTGATGCTCCTTCGTCCAAGAATAGCGGTACTGGATGAGACCGACAGCGGACTCGATATAGACGGGATTAGGACAGTAGCGGAAGGGGTAAACGCTGCAATAAGGGGAACTGGATCTGGCGCTCTGATCATCACCCACTACTCTAGAATACTGGAGCATGTGCAACCAGACAAGGTTCACGTCCTTATGGATGGAAAAATAGTTTCATCTGGAGGCCCGGAACTTGCCACGAAACTTGAAGAACATGGCTACGAATGGCTGAATAATAGTTGAGGTCTAGTATGGTCGACAACAAAGAGGCTCGAGATGCAGTCGGGGATTACAAAGCTGGATGGCATGATCCTGAGAATTCCACCATAAGGTTCGACTTCGGCCTTTCCGAGGAAGTTGTCAGGGATATCTCGGGACTAAAGAATGAGCCGGCATGGATGACGGATATTCGAGTAAAGGCGTTCAAGCATTTTTCAGAAAGACCGATGCCTTCCTGGGGCAACACGCACATGCTGAAGGAAATCGACTTCGACAACATTTGTTATTATCTTAGGTCATCGGAGTCGACTGAGAAAGACTGGGACGATGTTCCTGAGGAAATAAGGAATACATTTGAGAGGCTGGGAATTCCTGAGGCAGAGCAGAAGTGGCTCTCTGGAGTTACCGCCCAATACGAGTCTGAGGCTGTTTACCACAGCATACGGGAAGATTTGGAAAAGCAGGGAGTGATTTTCCTAGACATGGATAGTGGGCTCCGAGAATATCCTGAAATCGTGAAGAAGTGGTTCTGCTCGGTAGTTCCGCACTCAGACAACAAGTTCGCGGCACTAAACACCGCTGTATGGTCAGGAGGGTCGTTCATTTACGTCCCAAAGGGAGTTCATGTTGAGATGCCTGTACAAGCTTACTTCCGAATAAATGCAAAAAATATGGGGCAATTCGAGAGGACCCTGATTATTGCCGACGAGGGTAGCAGCGTGCATTACGTAGAGGGGTGCACAGCTCCGTCCTATTCCACCGACTCCCTCCATTCTGCAGTTGTCGAGTTAGTGGCCCTACCCGGTGCGCACATCAGATACTCCACGATTCAGAATTGGAGCTCGAATGTATACAACCTTGTCACCAAGCGTGGCATAGCTCATGAAAACGCTAAGATCGAATGGGTCGACGGGAACATCGGTAGCAAGCTCACTATGAAGTATCCGGCTGTGATTCTGAAGGGAGAGGGGAGTCATGCAGAGGTAATTTCCGTAGCATACTCTGGGCAAGGACAGCATCAGGATGCAGGGGCAAAGATTCACCACTTGGCGTCCAATACAACCAGCAAGATACTTTCAAAGAGCATCAGTAAGAATGGCGGAAGGGGTTCATACAGGGGTATGGTGACGGTTTCCCCAAAAGCTGACAACTGCAAATTGAACGTTGTCTGTGACGCCCTTATTCTAGATGAAGCTAGTCGGTCTGACACTTACCCCACGATGGAAGTTTCCAACCCAACTGCAAGGTGCGAGCACGAAGCCAGCGTCTCAAAGGTCAGTGACGACCAATTGTTCTACCTAATGAGCCGAGGGCACTCCGAGGAAGAGGCTCTTGCAATGATCGTTAACGGATTCTTCGAGCCTTTCACTAGAGAGTTGCCAATGGAGTACGCTGTAGAATTGAACCAGCTTATGGCATTAGAGATGGAAGGAAGCATAGGCTGAGGGGTTAGTTTGGACTCTGCCTCTAGGTACCTAAGTCTTGACGAGCCAGACAGGTCTGACCACCTATGGAGATACACCCCTTGGAGAAGGGTCCATCCATCTGGGGTCGTGTCCGAAATCCCCGAAATGGGCAAACCAGCATTAAGGCTGCTGACCGTTGATGGTTCTGAAGTCCCTGAAGGAATAAGTCTCGATGAAGGCGAGGCTGGACAAACCGTCCTTCCAAATTCTGACGAGTTGACAAGTTCTTTTCTCCTAGCCTCCTGTAACTGTTCAAAATGGACGCTGCGAGTGGAGAGGAAATTCTCTGCCGAATCTCCAATATTGCTAGAGATTCAGACTGGTGATGGCCCATCTGCTTGCCAAATCTCACTAGAAATAGGGGAAATGGCTGAACTAGAGCTAGTAACCATGGTCGTTGGAAACAATGATTGGTTTGGACTACTCAGAACAGGGAGAATAGGGAATGGTGCAATCATGAACGATATTCTAGTGGGGCTCCAAGAGAGGGGGACAATGCTGAGGTCAGACTCTATTGCGATAGGCAGAGACTCTCAGGTCAGGGCAGGAACAGTGTCATCGGGATCGGAGAGGACAAAGTCGGATATCCGCTATTTGATGGGGGATGCTGGGGGGAGTGTGAGAGTTCTGGGATCAATTCTCTCTACAGATTCAATGCACTTGGATCACCACATAGAGATTCATCACGACGCACCGGAAACGTTCAGCAGGTTGTCTTGGCACTCAGCCTGCGGAGGGAAAAGCAGGACTGTGGGGACGGGGATGCTAAGGGTTAGTGACGGCTCCAATGGAGCAGACGCAGCTCAGATTTTCCACAACCTTCTGCTGTCAGGAGATGCAGAGGCGGATTCCATCCCAGAACTCGAGGTAATGGAACATGATGTGGTGGGATGTGGTCACGGAACTGCAAATGGCCCCCTGGACGAAGACCAGATGTTCTACTTGGAGGCTAGGGGGTTGGACAAGCAAGACGCAAAGAGGGCCCTAATCGCGGCTTTCCTTAACTCAACCTTGTCTGAAATGGGTAGCGAACAACTTCACGAGTGGCTTGTTGGAGTGCTGTCCCGAGAACTAGAATCACTAGAGTCATGAAGGTTAGAAAGTGATTTTAGCCCCCGGCATAAGGGAGCAACATGGACATCGACCATTGTGGCGAGATCTTCTGTCAATGTGGCTTCATAGGGAAGGCAGTCCCAATGCGGCAGCACATGGAGTGCCCCTCTTGTAAGAAGGTGGTAGAAGCCTGTTGCGAGGGCGTTCCTGACTACTCCTAGGAGGATTTTGGTGAATAAGAACGGACTTGCAAATAGGGAGCTGGAGACCAAGGTTTCCAGCATTCTCGGAGGAATCGCAGCGCTGTACCTCTTTCTGTGCTTTATCGCCCCATTCTCACTACCTTCTGACTCTGTTCCCGAACTCTCTGGGCGTGCGAACGCAATAGACTACGCATTCGAAGATAGTTGGGGAAATAGAGACCATGGAGATGGATCAAAAGTGGGGCATGACCAGTCTCTGCATGGAGGTTCCTTTGCGTGGAGCGAGCTTAGTCCAGTTTGGGCCTTCACTTACGCATTTGGCGACCTTAACTGCCATCAAAAGCACGAGAGGTCATGGGAGATTAACGGCAACCAAATGCCCGTGTGTGCCAGGGATATCGGGATTTTCCTAGGATTTGCCATAGGATGCTTGATTTTCGGCCTAAGGGGATTCAATAGATGGACTGTGAGGGATACCTTCCTCTCTGTTTTTCCCGACCAATGGATGGCTGCGCTATACGAGAGGGACCTCAGGTTGGTTGCTGTCTACCTGGTTCTGGGTCTTGGCCTAGTGCCGATGGGTATCGATGGCTTCTCTCAGCTTCTTCTTGACTCATACGAGTCAAACAACCCCCTCAGGTTAATCACGGGAGCAGGTGCAGGAATCGTCGGCGGGTGGTGGTTCTGCTCAGCATTCTCTGCTAGGCCTAGATTCTTCGAAACCTCAGAGTCCGTAGAGCTTCCAGTTGGGTCTAGATTGGTTGTAAAATAATCCTACTTACCCAGCCACCAAAGGACCAAAGAATCCTTGCTATCCGGGTGGGGGTTCTCATGTGAGCCACTACCTAGAATGGAAAGGCGGGAGATTGAGTGATGAATCGCGGAGTCGTAATTCCCTGACTTAGCGATTTGGCCCAGACAAAATCGTAGGTGAGTCCGGGGGTTTTCCAACTGCCACCTCCTTATTGCCTTGCGAAGGGGCCAAATTGCAAGTATTAGTCTGCCGTAGGCGAAATAATCGTCTCTTAACTGAGACTTAGGTGCTTCTCTACCAATCATAGTCTTCCTCTGGGAAATCCACCCAGAGTCCTTCAGGAAGCTGACGATCCTCTGAGTATGTCTGATTGAGACACTTCTAACTGGACCCATGGCCGACCTCAAATCGGAAATGTCTGCCGAGTGCACCAAAGACAGCGTTCCGCAGATAGAGGACATTGAGTGGTTGAGGATGTTCTTCGGCATTTCGTGAAGTTGCTCCTTTCTGATCTTTGGGTTGGAAAATAGGGTCTTCTTATGATCCATCTGAGCCGACTTAAGAACCTTCCAAGGAGGGTTTCCGTCTAACCAGTCTATCTTGCTCTTGGCTGGATCTATCCCCAGTCCAGGGAGTGTCCTTTGTCCCTTAGAACGACTTACAATAGACCGAATTTGATACTGGTCTACTTGCTCGGGGTCTACGTTTATGGGGGAAGGCCTAGAGTGCATGAACGACCTAATCCCCTCTTTCAGACTTCTGCGAAACTGCTCCTGAGTTCCCTCATTTAGGATTGGCCCTAGTACGGCGCCCATATCAAATGGGGTGGGCATTTCCACCTTCCCAGACAGAAGGTCCTGGTAGCCTTCCCTAATTCTGATCTGGAAATCAGTAGTCTCAAAGTACTCTTCCTTGTTTGACAGGCCCCTGAGAGTCTCGTTTCTAATCCTGTTTAGGGCGATTTCCGGAGCACAGTCCACCCAAATGCAAAGGTCGGGCACCAATGCTGCCGAGTTCATGTGAGCTGCCCTTTCAACGCCAATCCCACCGACTATTCCCTGATATACAAGTGATGAGTGGATGTTTCTCTCGCTGACTACCGCCCTCCCTTCCAATAGGCGAGGTAGAACCCATCCGTGTGAGTGATCAAGCCTGTCAGCAGCGAAGAGCCCGGCCTCCTGCTCGGGCGTCATTGATTTCTTCTTTACCGAATCAATGGCTAGCCTCCCCAGGGGGTGGTCCCTACGGGGCTCGCCAGTAGATTCGACAGATGTGAATGAAAACTCCGACTGCAGAACTTCAGTAACAATCTTGGTTGCCAGACCCTTTCCGCTGCCGTCACCGCCTTCTACCGTGAAGAGGAACACATGACTACCCCGGTACCTTCTGGTGGTTGGAGGGGATTATATTGATGCTGGTGACAAAACATCATGCCAAAATTGACATTACGATGGTTGGTCACTAGAAAACTGGTTCCTAGAAAGTGTGACCAAACCCATTCCCAACAATATCAGAAGAGGTCCGATGAAAATCATCCCCCTACTCCACAATCCAAGGAATCCGAACCACCATGCCCTCCTGTAGCTATCCCCCCTGTATGCTTCAATTCCCCCGTAAACACCCGCAAGACCCAGTAGAACAGTCAGGAGTGCAATAGCTGTAGCAATTGAGACGGATTGCCCAAGATGACTCTCCCCTCTGAGGTCAATCACCGTCTCTCCCTCCCCAGGGGAGAGAGTTACGACCAGGTCGGCATTGTCCCCGGGAACGAAATACACCTTTGAGGTATTGTTTCCGGGATGAGATACCTGCAGTAAAGATGGTTTCCTAATTGCGTTATTAATAGAGAACCGGCCATTGGAATCGGTGAAAGTCTCCTTGCCAGTAGTTGCACCTTCTTCTGAGAGAAGCCTGACCTTTACCCCCTCTACCGGGTCCCCGCCGGTTTCATTATCGGAAATTGCAGAAATCACTATTCCTGAGACATCGGCGTATTCTTCGGTAGAGTCCAGGCTCCCGGAAAGAATCTCGTCGGGATCTGCAGAAATCAGGAGTATACCCAGTTGGACCCCCAAAAGGCTCCCGACAATAATCATCATCGCTCCTGCAACCCTTGTCGATGGCTCTTCTGACAAATCCTCCAGAAAATACTCGAGATCTATGCCACCGGAGTCGTCTTCATCGATCATTGTGCAATCCTACTGAGGGTAGTCCTTGAAGTTGGGCTTTTCGGGTTCGTCCTTTCTTTGGATATTCGAATAGATGAGAGAGAGAACCAACATGCCGGTAAACAGTAAGACAATCTGAATCGTAATTGGTGAATCATTGGATGCTGAATCACTCTCGGGAATGTAGAACTTTACCAGGTACATTTCAGTCCAATTCTTTCCTGTAATCCAGAATCCACCGGATGAGTCATCGTAAGCTATCCCATTAAGCACTTCATCTCGATCTTGGCCCTGATTTATCGATAATGAAGAGGCGATTGCAAAGAACTCCACGTGCCCAGAAGTAGAGTTGATGGCAATGATGGAGTCATCCATCCACACATTCGCGTATACGATATCCCCTACACACTCCAACTCGTTCAGATTTGTTACGCCCTCACCATCAATAGTTACTCGTACAGAATGGCTAATTTCGAAGCTTTCAGGGTCTCTGAAAGACAGATAGGAGGACCCGTTTGACATTACTAGGTGCTCCCCGTTGTAGCAAATTCCCCAACCCTCTCCCTCGTAACTGTAGTTTCCAACTATGCTAAAGTCATCAAGATCAATCTCAAACGCAGTCCCCTCCCTCCAGGTGAGAACAATTACGGAGTTGTTCCTAACTGTGATTCCCTCTGCAAAGACCGAGTCATCGAACGAAATCTGCCGGATAACCTCTCCATTTTGGATATTTACCTCACTAAGCCTGGAGTGCCCATACAATCCGGAGCTTTCCAAAATACTCCCCTCCCAGACCTCAAGACCCTGGGTGAATGATGTGTGGTCGTGCGAGCGATTATCCAATATCTCCAATTCCCTCCGAAGTTCTTCTTGAGTCGATTCCGCATTTATTTCGGAATAAGGGAAGGACAGTAAAAGCAGAGCCAAAATTGGCATTCTCATCCCGATACGCCTCCGCATGTACGAACGATGCTCCATCGATGTTAAAATACGTCCTTGAACGGTTTGAGTCATGTTGCCAAACTAGGTGCTACAAATGAGCAAGGGCTACGAATCAATCTCGTTCCGAAGAACGATGGTTGTAATTGCTTTATTTCTGGCGGTATTCATATCCCCACAAGCTTCCTCTGACGAAGATCTTGGGCAAAGGGGACAGCCTAGAAACTGCCAGAATTACTGGGAGGTGGGAGATACTGACAACATCACCACAAGTGATGGGACTGTAGCGGCTTCTGTTGAGAGGGTGTCCTCAAACTCTGCTATTTTCGTAGAAGATGGTCAAATTGTATCCTCCACTACGCTAAACGACATCACTTCCACATGGGAGTCAATTATCTTTCCAATTGGAACCAATTACTTTGGAGACGTTCCTGACGTTGACACCAATTGTCAAATTGAGATTGTAATTCTTTCAATTGACGGAGCTGGAGGGTACGGAGGGTATTTTGAGCCAGGACTATCGTCTGCAAGAGAGACTTTGTTCTTAGACGTGGATGATTTGTCTGAGAGGAACCCAATTCTAGCTCACGAGCTAGAACACATGATCCACAACTCGATGGATCAATACGAATACCGCTGGGTGGATGAAGGGGCCGCAGAGTTGGCGGAGTTCCTTAGTTTCGGATTAAACTCCGACCTAGAGAACAAAGTAAACTCGTGGACATCAAACTCCAGCACGAGTCTCAGGTGGTGGGATGACAGGGATTCCGATCATGGTTCCAGCTTCCTATTCATGTCATATCTAGAAGAGAAGCTTGGTGGGGCCCCCTCGATCAGGCAACTAGTTTCCGACGGGTCACTAGGAGGTACTGGAATACAGAACCTAGCTAGGAACCCCGGGGTAGGTTCGACACCAATCGGGACGACCATGAGTGAAATATTTGCAAACTTCAGCGCGGCAGTAACCCTTGATAGCCCCCAGGGGGCATTCGGATTCTCTGATATCGAATTACAAGACGAGTGTTCTTCTGGAGGGTTCTGTAAGGCAGTTCCTAGCGATCAAAACGACCAGTGGTCAGAAGTATGGCAATCCTCGGGACACACCATCGAAGGATGGGGGCTAAAGTCGTTCAAATTCACTCAAGGCAATGGGGACCCACTAAGCATTTTAGTCCAACCAGATAGATTCGGTTTTGAGGGTGCTATTCTTGCTAAGGATTACCAATCGGGAACATGGACAATGAATGACCTTAGGATTGATTCTAATGATGGAAAGGGGACTGGTTTGGTCCATGGATTTGGAAACGACACATCAGAAGTTTGGCTTCTAGTTTGGTATAATTCACTAGTTGATGATTGCGACTTCGACTTTGCCAATTGCGGAGTTCTATCTGGTGGTTCGTATCCTTCTGGTTCGTTCACGGTTAGTGCTAGCCCGGTGACAAGTCCAGCTGACATTTCAATAGACTCATGGGAAAGTTTCGACGGGGACGGTGACTCTCTACCCGATAGCTTGGAAATTGGTATTAGCGTAAGTTCGAGCGCATATTTCGAGACGCTATCGGTTGAGTTTTCGGCATACACCAACAATACAGAGTTTGACTCGATTGAGTTTACTGTTTCAGCGAGTAACACGGGACCGGCGATTATGCCCGTCTGGTTTACACCACAATTCACGAGTGAATGGACATTTACAGCAAGGGCATGGGACATTACTGGTCAGATTCAGGACGTGGCCCAATCCTTGCCAGTGCAGCTTTTCAACATGAAGCCAGTAAGTTCGGGTTCAATTTCATCTCAAGAAACTCAAACTTGGTTGCCAACTTACATTTTTGGTGGAGGGTACGACTCTTGGGGATTCGGCGTCCAAAACGGAACTTTCGGCCATAACGATACGCCTGCGTCGTACATCTGGGACCTGGGGGACGGAAACTCTTCCAGTTTGAAAAACCCAGTTCACTCGTATTCTGATGAGGGCCAATACGTAATTACCCTAGTGGTTCAAGACCAAGGTGATTACTACTCGGATGCGATTTCTTGGAACATTTCGGTTAATGACAATTCCTCACCGGTTGCAGAAATTTCAATCGATGGTTTGGCCATCGGAGATGATTTGACCATCCAAACTGGGCAGAGAGTCCAATTCTCTGCATTCGGCACCACCGATAACGTCCCGATAAGTAAGCTGTTTTTCGTATGGGACTGGGGGGATGGTTGGACTGATTCTGGAGTAGGACTATTCGAAGTTGGCCACTCTTGGATAGATGGAAGCGCCGACGGTACAGTTTACTCTGCAGAGTTAAGCGTAAGCGATGGTAGTCAGACATCTCAAAAGACACTAATGGTGAAGGTCCTGAACAGGGTGCCAAGGCAGATTTTCTCAGAGGGACTACAGACTCATGCAGTAACTCCGCTGACCCTACCAGATGTGTTCGTAGACGATGATGGGATAATTGTGGAATACAGATGGAGTTTCGATGAAGGCGTAAACATCGGAGGGGGTGTAATCTCGATGACATCTGATTTCTCAGAAACGAAATCCTTCGAGAAGAGCCCTATCGTTGGGTGGAGGAATCCGGGAATAAAGAACCTGACACTAGAGGTTACGGATGACGATGGAAACTCCTCCGTTGCCAACTTGCAAGTGGAAGTACTGAACCAAAGACCTGTTGCGATATTCGAGCGTCCAACGGATGGAGAAATAGGTGATGCTTACATTTTCAGTAGTTCTTCATTCGACCCAGATGGAGACTCATCTTCCCTCGCACACATTTGGTCGTTCTCGGATCGGGAAAGTACGATTGAGAACACAACTTCCGTGAGCAGGACGTTCTCTGAGCCCGGACTATTCAGTGTGAGCCTGACAGTAATCGACGAGAAGGGGTTAGAGTCCGCACCTAAGACATACCTACTATCAATTGGTAACCCTCTGCCAGTCCCTGTAATGGCGTTTAGCTGCCCAAGCGATGGAGAATCGGTGATGAAAGAGATCCCGCCCTGGGACTCTAGTGTTGTTTGGAAGGTCCCCCGTACTTCGATGGGAGGGGCTTTCGTGGCACCAGGAGACATCATTAGGTTCGACGGTAGTGGGAGCTACGACGCGGATCCTAAGTTCGAAGGCAAATCATCTAGTGACACGAATGATCCGGATTGGAGCGGGATTTCAAAATGGATTTGGGACTTCGGGGACGCGAGTCCGTCCTCAACTGGCCCGATTGTTTGGCACAGTTACGAAAGAGCAGGAGAATATACTGTGAGGCTAACAGTAATTGATGGATTCGGAGAAGGCGATTCAAACACCACTGAGATGAAGGTAATTGTCTCAGATGCACCAATAATTATCACAACTAATCCCATATCAACGGAGTACGTCGTAACCGGAGATCCTGTGAACCTCTCTGGGGAAGCGTCGGATTCTGATCTTGAGAGAGGCACTACAGCATGGATGGATAACGACGCTATGTTCGATAGTGATGGCGACGGCGATCCTAGTAACGATAGGGATGAAGAGCTTACTGGGCCGCTACAATTCAACTGGGACATCAACGTTTTCTCTGACAGGGACTGTTTTACCATTGATGGTTGCGATGGAGACCCGAGAAACGACTGGTTAGGGCCCAACCAGAGTTGGATTGACGCTGGAGAGATCAGGATTGCAATGACGGTTTGTGACGGAGTGGGAGTATGCTCATCCAAGGACTACGTAGTAACGGTATTGTCCCTACAAGATTCTGCCCCTCCCAAGACGCTGTCAGATCTTACTATGGCCGACTTAGTCCCTGGTCGGGAGAGCGGCGGCCTAATTGCCCTATTAGCAATCGTAGCTATGCTTGGTTGGATGATTATGAGGGAGCGGGACGATGACGAGCTTGATGCGATGGACATGGTCAAGAAATATGACGTAGAAGAGGTTGAGGCCGAGGGTGGCCTTCCCGGGATGGATCAGCACACACCGCCGCCGCAACCAAAATATCTTACAGCCGATCAGAGGACCAATAGGGAATCAGGCTACGTGAGGCCGATCAGAACGAGGCGAAAATAATGGAGGCTGGTTCGCATCTTCTTAGAATTGGAGTAGCGGCCCAGTTAGTTTTAGTCTCGGCTCTAACAGTAGCACACATTGCGTCAGAGCCCGCCATCTCTCAATCTAGTTCATGTGATGTGTCCCCTAGCAGTGACTGGGCAATTACAGACGATCCGAGTGACTACTTATCTGTCGGCTCCCCTGACAACCTGTTCAACGATTTTTCGGAGGATGGCCCTATGTTATTCTCGGATAGTGGTTCAGGCCTCAGACCATTGGATAAGGACCTAAGCACAGAATGGTCAGATGGGGCTTGGAGTGGATTCCAGGGTATCCAGGTTCAAAACAAGTCGGCGACAGCAATCATGATGGTTCTGGAGCCGGGATTGAAATACACATTCTGTATAGACTTCAGCTCGAAAGGGGACATCTACCTGCTTACTGCATCAAACTATGACATGTACAAGATCGACTACATGTGCGAAGAGAACGATTGGAATCCCCTTTGCGATCCGGAAGAAATGGAAAGGATCCCCATGGAATGGAGGGATTTAGCCACTTGGATAACCTTCAGGGACTCTCATGCCTACGAATCGGTGTCCTATGAGGAGTTCTCTGTTGCGATTGACTCTTCTGGAACGGCCTGGTCATTTGCAGGATTCGGTTCGAGCAGTGAGCAGGTTTTCTACTTGGTCCTAGATGGGTGGAACAACAGCAGACCGAGTGACGAGTTGCCTTCCGGAGACATGAGCGTTGAGGTGATCGTTGACGTCGAGGAGAGGCAGACCCTCCCCAAGATTACCGCATACATCTTGGTTGGAGCTTTACCTCTGTCGTGCATCATTATCCCCCTGATCGTTCACTGGAAATACCACTCATCGGCACTTGGCGAGGAGGATGGGGGGATGGTCGAGGTCCCCTATCTAAAGGATGGTTGATTACTGGTATTCCAGAACTTTCCAAGCTACCCTCAGGTCAGATGCGTTAATCCTTCCCTGCTGTGCTAGATGCCACCCCGACTCCGTAGTTGCATATGCCATGTACTGGCCTAGCATTGGAGCGTGGATCCTAGTCCAGTCGCCGCCCGGACCTAGTCCCATAAGGGAAAATATTACCTCCGAAGACTTCAGCTCTAGGGCTGCCTCGAAAATCCTGAGTGAGTCAGTTCTGTTGTTTGTATTATAGCATGCCTTTACCATATTCCCCAATTCCTGAGCATCCAGTACTTCCTGAATTATCTCTGAAGAGCTTGGAGTACCATCTACTGAGTGCAAAGAAGCAATTGTCTTGGTATCCTCATCCAAGATGTCCAGCAAATCCTTCCTGTTGGATGCAGGAATGTCGGCCTCCAAATCTATCCAACTGGGTTTGCAGGATATTGCAGCTTTTAGGACCCCTAGCCTTTCTTCCTCAGTTCCGGGGAAGTGCCCACCTTGACCATGGGGCCTACATGTCAACAATAGGGGTGCTTCAATCGATTTCGAAATAAAGTCCAATGCCCCTTTGAAATCGATTTCTTCAAACTGTAACTGGTTCACTATGACTTCGATTTCGTCCTTTTCCACTTCTTCTGAATCTGCAGTTTTACGGATCCTCTCTTCCGTTGTCCAGAGTAAGTCGAGTCTAGCTTCAACAATATCTGCACCCATTTCTAATGCTCTTGAGGCATCTTTGGACAATTCTTCGGCTGTCCTCCCCCTCAGTGTAACGCATACGAAGGGCTTTTCCATCTGAGGGCGCGAATCATGTGACCTGTTTAACCGTGTCGAGGCCCGTGGTAAGGGGAACCATTCCAATTTGGCAATTTACTCCAGATATTGGCACATTTCACCCTTCAGGGAAGGAGGGTTGATATGCCTCGGCCATGTAAGATTGATGAATGAGTTTGAGGGTTCCCGTAGGGAACCCTCAACGAGAGGCGAGAAATGTCACAGGACTATGATGCAGAGAGCATCCAAGTCCTAGAAGGGCTGGAGGCAGTACGAAAGAGACCCGGGATGTACTTGGGAGACCCTCACGATGGCTCTGCCCTTCACCACTGTATCTGGGAGGTAGTGGACAACGCCGTCGACGAACATTTGGCAGGATACAACCCCACAGTAGAAGTCAATCTTGAGAAAGATGGTTCCGTAACAGTAGTGGATCACGGGAGAGGCATTCCCGTAGACGAACACCCGGAAGAAGGAGTCAGCGCGGCAGAGGTGATAATGACAAAGCTTCATGCTGGCGGTAAGTTTGACAATGAGGCTTACAAAGTCGCAGGAGGCCTGCATGGAGTGGGGGTTAGTGCAGTAAACGCAGTATCCGAGAGCTTGGAAATGACCATCCACAGAGACGGAAAGGAGTGGTTCCAGAAATACTCAAAGGGAGAGAGGAAGGCTGCACTAAAATCGGTAAGAAAGTCCGATAGGACTGGTACAATAATAAATTTCAAGCCCGATTTGTCAATATTTAGTGACGTGACGGAGTTCGATTTCGACCAGATAAACACCAGACTACGAAGAACTGCATTCCTGAATGCAGGACTACAAATCATTCTAAGGGATTATCGCGGAGAAGACGAATTAGAGATTGAACACAAGTATGACGGAGGGCTGAAGGAGTACGTAGAGTCAATGAACAAAAACAAGGAAGTGATTCACGAGGGAGTTCTGCACATCCTTGGCTCCAAGCAGGGAGACAAGGGAGAGGTGCACGTAGAAGTTGCTCTACAGTGGACAGATGCATACTCAGAATCAGTTCACTGCTTCACCAACATCATCCACAATACGGATGGAGGCACCCATCTTTCGGGCCTAAAGAGTTCCCTGACAAGGACAATAAACACATACGCTCAATCGAGAAGCCTGCTGAAGAATGTTAGCAGCCTTTCAGGAGATGACATCAGAGAATGGCTGTCAGCAGTAGTCTCGATAAAGCACCCGGACCCGTCATTCAATGCCCAAACCAAGTCAAAGTTGGTTACTAGCGAGGTTGCAGGCATCGTTGAGCAGATTGTGAATGAGCGACTGGGCGAATATTTCGAGGAAAATCCGACAATAGCCAAGTCTATCGTCGAGAAGGCTGTTCTGGCTAGCAGGGCAAGGGAGGCCGCTAGGAAAGCAAGAGACTTGACCAGGAGAAAAGGAGTGCTAGAAGGAGGGGGGCTTCCAGGACAACTAGCAGACTGCCAGTCAAAGAATCCGGATGAGTGCGAGATATACATTGTCGAAGGAGAAAGTGCCGGTGGCTCAGCAAAGATGGGTCGCGATAGAAGGACTCAGGCAATTCTTCCATTAAGGGGAAAAATCCTGAACGTGGAGAGGCAACAAAGAAATCTGACTAAGGTCTTCTCGAACGAACAGATACAGAGAATGATCAGAGCACTTGGAGCAGGAGTTGGAAACGAAGAAGAAGACGAGGGGGCCTTCGATCCCGGAAAACTGAGGTATGGAAAAATCATCATCATGACGGACGCAGACATAGACGGAGCTCACATCAGGACTCTGATTCTGACATTCATGTGGCGATTCATGCGTCGGGCGATTATCAACGGCAATGTATTCATTGCCGCTCCACCACTATTCTCCATTTCCAGAGGGAAGCATACTGAGTGGGTTCATAGCGAGAAAGACAGAGATGTGACCATTAGAAGGTTGCAGAAGGAGTCTCCAACTTCAAAAATCGATGTACAGCGCTACAAGGGGCTCGGTGAAATGAACGCAGACCAGCTCTGGGAGACCACAATGAACCCCGAAGGACGGACCATGATGAAGGTTGAAATCAAGGATGCTGAGGAGGCCGATTCCCTATTTTCAGTACTCATGGGTGAGGACGTCCCCGATCGTCGTGAGTTCATAGAGAAGAACGCAAACAAGGTAACTGCCCTGGACGTCTGAGGTGAATGATATGGCAGAAGATCTACTTAGGCGAGATATCTCTGAAGAGATGAAGGAGAGTTACATCAACTACGCAATGAGCGTCATAATTGGCAGGGCCCTTCCTGATGCCCGGGACGGACTTAAGCCAGTTCACAGAAGGATTTTGTGGGGGATGCACCAAGCTGGACACACTCATGAAAAGGGGTACAGCAAATCTGCAAGGTCAGTAGGCGAGGTGATGGGAAAGTTCCACCCCCATGGGGACCAAGCGCTATACGACACAATGGTTAGGATGGCGCAGGACTTCTCCCTGAGGTACCCATTGGTTGACGGTCAGGGAAATTTCGGCTCCATCGACGGTGACCCTCCAGCTGCAATGAGATACACGGAGAGTCGACTGGATCGGTTATCTCAGCACATGCTAGATGACATCAACAAAGATACAATTGACATGGAGCCAAACTTCGACGAGACCGAGAAAGAGCCCTCTGTACTTCCCTCGAGGCTTCCAAATCTGCTCTTGAATGGCAGCGACGGGATTGCTGTAGGCATGGCGACGAAGATTCCCCCCCACAACCTGAACGAAGTGGTTGACGCGATAAAATTCCACATAGAAAGGGTTGTGGAGCAAGATCGGAAGATAGGGCTAGACAACCCTCCGAAGATCGATGCCCTAGAGTATCTTGATTTCCTAAAGGGACCGGATTTTCCCACCGGGGCTACGATCTACGGGATTGACGGAATAGTGGACATGTACAGGACGGGGCATGGTAGATTCCACATCAGATCAGATGTAGAGGTCCAGGATGACGCTAGTGGAAAGAGACTGATAGTGCACTCAATCCCATACCAAGTGAAGAAGGCAACAATGCTCCAGGGAATAGCGGATCTGGTTCAGAGGGAGTCAATCAAGGGAATAAGGGACATTCGAGACGAGTCCAGCAAGGAGGGGATTAGGGTTGTGATTGAGATCAAGCAAAATGCAGACGCTCACGCTGTTCTCAATCAACTCTACCAGTCCAGCAGGCTCCAGGAGTCTTACTCGGCAAACATGATGGGTATACTGAAGGGCGAACCGGTCCAGCTTGATCTCAGGACGATTCTGCACACATACGTAAGGCACAGGGAGTCAGTCGTGGAACGTAGGACGAAACATGATCTAGACAAGGCAAGAGCCAGGGCCCACATCCTGGAGGGTCTGATGAGGGCACAGGACAGGATGGGAGAAATAATCGAGGTAGGGAGGAGCTCTGATTCTCGTGAGCAGTTCGAGCAGTACCTCAGAGGAGAGGAGAAATTCACCAAGATAAAGAGGTTCGACTTCTCAGAGAGGCAGGCCAAGGCAATAGCAGAAAGGAGGCTGTACCAACTAACAAAGATGAACGTGAAGGAAGTCTCAGAAGAGCTTTCCAAACTGGAGGAGTCGATCGTTGACTACGAGGACATCCTGGAGAGCAGGAAGAGGAGGCTTGGGATCATAAGTACTGAGTTGGAAGAGCTAGTAGAAAGGCATGGTGACGAAAGGAGAACCAAGATAGATCCGGCACCGCTTTCAATGGACAGAGAGGATCTCATCGCGGAGCAGGCAATCGTGATATCGCTAACCCAAGACAACTACATCCGTCACCTCCCTGTAGAGGCGTTCAGACTGCAGAACAGAGGAGGAAAGGGGCTGAAGGGCGTTTCAACTAAGGAGGAAGACGCTCCGTCAAAAATAGTCACTTGCTTCTCGAAGGATCGTTTGTTGATTTTCACGGACAAGGGCAGGGTGTACGGGCTTAGGGCCTGGGAGACCCCTTCAGCCAGCCGATATGGCAGGGGATCGCACATTAGGAACCTGCTTGGCGGAATTAGAGAAGAAGAGAAGGTAATCTCAATCCTTCCCATGAACAGGGGTCTGATTGAGGATCCAGAAGGGCACTACCTGATCTTCGCTACCTCCAACGGGAGGATCAAGAAAAGCAGGTTGTCTGAATATGTCAGGATAAACCGCAACGGAAAGTATGCCCTTAGATTCGCCGAGGGAGAAGATGACACACTAGTTACCGTTAGGCCTGCTACTGATTCGGACCATGTCGTACTAGTCTCTGCCCTTGGAAACGCATGTAGGTTCATGCCCGCGGAGGAGAGATCTAGAATTGCCCCTGAGACAGGCGAGAAGATGACTACATTCGTGGTCAGGGTACAGGGGAGAGTCAGTCAAGGAGTCTCAGGGATGAAGCTTGGTCAGGGAGACAGCGTGATTGGCATGATCGTGACAGATGACTTCGATACAAGCGTACTCACTATTTCCAAGTTCGGGATGGGCAAGAGAAGCAGACTTGGTTCTGGCGAGATGCTCCCTCTGGACCAGGAGGTCGATGAAGATGGAGGCCCTGTCTTCGAGAGAGACGGCTACAGGAGAACAAATCGAGGAACAAAGGGGGTACGGACAATGTCTCTCCGTGAAGGGGACCAGATTGTGAGTGTTCGCCAAATTCCCGACCTTGGCGATCAGTTGTTCTTACTCACCGGCTCGGGGATGATGATAAGAATGGCAGCTTCCCAAACCAAGGAGACACTAGGCAAAGTCACAAAGGGCACTCGAATCATGGAACTTCGCAACACCGACAGGACAGGTTTTGTAGATGAAATAGTATTCGTAGCTAGGCTTCCTTCTGAACTAGTTGACCCTTCAGATTCCCACGAAGAGTCAACAGAGGAAGAGTAGTGAGACCGTTCTGCTTAAGCAGGAGTTGCAGGTCGAGGATTTACTGCGGCAGTCGCATAGCCTGGCCATTGCGCTGGATTGCTAATCCAGTGGTGTTTCACCTCGGGAGTTCGAATCT
>MDTE01076439.1_pt1 | contig 29063 bp, 24 predicted proteins | sample 811231 | NCBI WGS metagenome assembly MDTE01 (sample SAMN05326651, study PRJNA326480) | marine metagenome | isolation source: seawater | place: Indian Ocean: Red Sea | collected 2010 | reverse complement strand
ATTAAATATTATCTGATTTTTTCTAAAACTTTTCACAATCATATTAGTATATAAATTAATTTGAGGAGGCTGATTAGAAGTCAGCAATTTAACTGATATAGTTGGATCATCTAATTTTGTAGTCATATTAATAACTCTAACAATTTTACCTATATCAATTTCAGCTAGATATGGAAATAAATTCTTACTAATTGCAGATATTCCTTTATTTTTACCTTTTATAATCATTTTGAGTCCATAATAGGATATGTACCTATTTTCATTAATAATAGGAACTTTATCTGCGATTATTCCAATTGAAGCTAAGGCCATTAATTCATGTAAATAATCTAGCTCCAATTTCAAAGATATATTAATAGCGTGGCATAACTTAAAGGCAACAGCACTTCCTGAATATTCTCTAAAAGAAATATTTGAATTTTCCTCTAGCCAAGGATTTATAATTACTAAAGCGCTAGGAATAACATCTAATGCTTTATGATGATCTGTTATTATTGTATTAAGTCCATTTTCGTGTGCATACTGAATCTCTTCCAAGGAACTCATGCCTATATCACAAGTAATCATTAACTCTGACCCTATACTAATGGCGTAGTCAATTGCTTTTTTAGATATTAGGTGCCCCTCTTTTGATCTATTTGGAATATAGTAATAAACTTGAAAACCTATCTTCTTTAAATATTTATATAATAGAGCTGTACTAGATACACCATCTGCATCACAATCTCCATGTATAAAAATTGGATTCTTTCTAGGATTTGAAAGTATTGCATCAACTGCGGTATCCATTGAATCAAATTCATAGGGATTATTAAGCCAGGAATCAGGTGGCTCAATAAAATCTTTGATAAATTGAGCGCTATGCAGTCCTCTATTTTCAAAAAATTTTGGGATTTTATTAAAATATTTCTCTATTTCATTCATAATATTAGAATTTGGGTTGGCCTATAAGCCGAATTCTGTACTATATAAATATAGCGTTGATTATTCATCTATGCATATCATCACTAATATACTAATGCGATCTACCCGCCTTTCAATGCGGAAAACACAAGGCTACTTGATCTTGCTCCAAGTGGGGTTTACCAATTATTTTTTTTCCAAAAAATAATAGTAGTCTCTTACACTACTTTTTCACCCTTACCATAAAAATGGCGGTATATTTTCTGCGGCACTTTCCATTCTCTCAATGAGATCCTCTCGTTATGAGGCACTTTATCCTGCGGAGTTCGGACTTTCCTCTTTATAAAAAGCAATCAACCGACCAACCCAAAAATTACTCCTCAAAATATAATAAGATAGCACAGGAAGGACAATATTTATATTCATTTTTCTGCTTAATTTCTGTAATTAATTGTGTAGGCAATGTAGTGTAGCATGCTCCGCACGCATCACCAACAATAGCCGCGGCACCAAAACCTTTTGCATTAAGCATTACATTATATTTACTAAGAATACTCTCATCGATTGTGCCAATTAATTTTTCTTTTTGTAATGTCAAATTCTTATATTCTTTTTCATTATCAGACATTAGATTTTTTAATTGTGAACTGTATTTATCTAATTTTTCAGAGTTATTATCAATGGTAGATTGATTTAATTTTATATCTTCTTCAATTTGTTTTTTATTTTCAATTATATCTGATAAGGTTATAGATATTTCATTAAGCTGAGTTTTAACTGTATCTATTTCAGTATTTAGAGCATCATATTCTTTATTATTTTTAACTAGGTATAACTGATCTTTATACTTGGCAAGATTTGAGTCACAATCCTGTTTACTCCTATTAAGCTCAGTTTCTTTTGAGCTTAATTCAGTAAGTTTAACAGTCAATTTTTCAATTTCATTATTAATTTGCTCTTTTTCTGATTCTAGTTTTTTAATCCTTGAGGGCAAATCTCCTCTTGAAGATTCAATTTCTCTAATTTCTTCATCAACTGTTGCTAGTGATATTAAATTTTCCATTGTTGCCATTATTTGTACCTTTATGTATAAAAAAAATGCACCTCAAGGGGTGCATCTCTTTGATTTAGAATATTATCCGATTAAAACCTTAATTACCATAGCTTTAAATTTATATTTATTTTAATTCTCAACAAAGTGTTTTGAATTTCATAATTTATAGTAAATGAGTGACAATATTGAAAATCAATCAAAATTAGATAGTTTTATCAGCAATCCTAAAGGAGCTCTATGGAAGATGACCGCTCCTTTTTTTCTAGGTTTATCCGTTCAATCCATCTACATGCTAATGGATACTATGTTTGTTGGAAAATTCCTAGTTCGGGATGGAAAAAGCTCCGAAGAGCTAAGGCTCCTATCCCAATCTGCACTTGATGCAATGGGGACAATATTCCCTTTAATGTTTATAATAATGGGCCTGACCTTTGGCCTAGGAAGTGGCGTCACCACTCTAATTGCGCAATACATTGGCAAAAAAGATAAGAAATCTGTTGATAGCGTAGCATCACATACTGTTATTATTGGCTTATTTTTACCTCTTATAATTACTTCAATTGTATTATTGCTAGGAGACTATATAATAAAATTGCAGCTTCGCGATGCTAGCTTTGAAACAATTCAGTACGCTCAACAATATTTCCAAATTATGGCATTTGGATCTATTTTTATGATTCTTGCTATCTTTTGCAGATCCATACTATCTGGAGAAGGAGAAACTATACTCCCAATGAAAATTTTAGGAGTTGGAACCTTATTAAATATTATATTGGACCCAATTTTTATCATAATATTTAAATTAGAGGTCGCAGGTGCTGCATATGCTACAGTTATAAGCAATGGGATTGTTGCTATTAGCTTTATGTATATACTTATTGTTAAAAAGAAATCTTATTCAACAATTTCATTTAAGAAAGGTCTTTTTAAATTTGATTATAATATAGTGAAAAAACTATTCAGATTAGGACTTCCAGCATCGCTATCTTTTGCAATGATGTCAGTTGGTATGTTTGCTCAAAACTCAATCCTATCATATGCAGATCAAAATGAGCGTGCGATTGCGATATTTCCTAATAAAGAAGCAAGTCATGAAAACGATACTTTATCTACTTCCAAACATTCTATTCAAGAAGAATCTATTGGAGGGGTTATAGGTGGGTATCAGACAGCATTACGAGTAGAAAATCTATTTATGAACCTTGTAATTGCAATCTCAAGTAGCGTTGTGACAATTGTAGGTATGTTTTATGGCGCACAGCGAATTGATTTAGTAAAATTAATTGTTAATTATGCACTAAAATGGTCTATAGCTTTATCTGTTATCGCAATGCTTATCTTTTTTACTTTTTCCGAACCAATATTAAAGTTATTTACAGAGGATACTAAAACAATTAAAGAAGGAGTAAATTTTTTCAATATTTGTGCATTCACTCTTCCTTTTGTTGCAGTTGGAATGCTTACATGTAGAGCTATGCAAGGACTTAACAAGCCAGCCCCTTTCTTTTTTATTACTCTTTTAAGAGTTATTCTTATTGCGATTCCTATGGCCTGGATTGGAGTTAAATATTTTAACTATGATGTAAATTGGGTATGGTGGTCTGTTTTAATCTCATCAATTATAACTACTCTATTTAGTTTAGCTTGGATGTATAAAATAATTCATAGTTACGAGAAAAATCTCTCAGCATACAACGGCTGATTAATTTTATTAGTTACAATATTTTACATCATTATATGATTTATATAAAAAAAACCGTTATAAATTATAGTAGAAATTATTCCTCCTCCTTAATTTCTAAAGCCAGCGAAAGCTGGCTTTTTTTTTATCGATTAATTAAATTAATATATGCTAAAAAAAATATCAATTATCTTATTTTCACTATTAATTAATCAAGAAGTATATACTGAATATATTATTGAAAATTCAGATACACTTGATATTTTCTCGTATCAACTACCATCAGGATATACAGAATCAAATCATCACCCTGTACTAGTTGCATTTCATCAGTGGGGAGGAAATCAAAACTCTCCTTATTCAACTCTTTTTGATGAAGAAGCAAATCTAAGAAATTGGATTTTTCTATCTCCATTTGGAGGCTCGTCCAATAACTACAATCATCAGGAAGCTCAGAGATATGTCGAACTTGCACTTTTATTTTTAATTGAAAACTTTACAGTTAACGAAAAAAAAATATATATGGTTGGAGGATCTATGGGCGGTGCCTCTGGAGCGATTTATGCAAATAATCACTTAAATCCTACCAAACCTATGGTTGCAGCAACTGCCTCAGCTTCAGGAATTCTTGACTGTGAGAGAAGATATTATGAAATGGATGGAAATAATAGTATGACTGAATGGTTTGGAGGCAGTCCTGAACAAGTTCCTTTTGAGTATCATCGCAATAGTGCTGTATATTTTGAAGATTTAACCAACAGCATGCACTTCAACCTTAAATATACTCCTATTTATCTAGATTTTGGAAGCACTGAACCTCACCGCTATCATGCTGAAGATTTATATAATTTAATTCAAGGATATAACGCTAATGTATGGATAGACGAAAATTCCACACCAGGTCACGGATATTCAGTTATAGATGAGGCTCATGCGTGTGACTGGCTCTCTCACTTTGCTTTAGAAAATAATCCCGATACTATAAATGTTAACTTGGATGAACCTTCAAGGGCATACTGGCTGGAAGCATACAACCAAATAGAGGCAGATAATTTTATCAAATTAGAAGCTCAGAGATGTTATGAAAGTGGCTACTGTATAGATAATCTAAATAATTCAGATACACTTATTTTTCATATTATAAATGACTACATTCCATCTGATATTCAGTTTTATAATAATCAACAAAACCCTATGATAACGATTGGGATAACCGGAGAATCTCCATTAATTTCTACAATCTCAAGTATTGAATTTGAACCATTATCTAATTATACGATATGGAATAATTTAAATCAGCAAAGTAATGTTATCTACGTTGATATATCTCCGGGAGATTATGAGATATCATTTGATTACAACGCAGACACAAATCAAGATGGAGAGTGGGATATTTTAGATGTAACACTTATTGCTAATTTTATTATTGAGAATATATCTCCCAATCAAATTGAATTTATGAACTCCGATATAAATCAAAATCAAATATTAGATATTTTAGATTTAATTCTTATTATCAATATAATCTTAGAAAATTAATTACTTTTTTTAATCTTTAATCGTTTTGCCATTATCCTATCAAGTGTACGATCTGGTAAAATTCCAGGAAGAGTATACTCTTTAAACTTATTTTTAGTATATACATACCTAGTTTTAGGATTTGAATTTTCAATAATTTCTTTGATTGCATTACCAATGATATCTGCTGGCAACGGATCTTGAGCTTTTTCTATCACTTCTTCATAAAATGTTTTTAAGGATTCTTCAAAATCTGTTCCTATAAATGGATTATCATCTTTTTTAGGTGCTTTATTCCAAATCTCAGATTGAACTGGCCCAGGCTCAATTAAAACTACATCTATTCCGTACATCATTAACTCTCTTCTTAATGAATCAGACATACCCTCTAAGGCAAATTTAGATGCAGAGTATGGCGACATATATGGATATGCTCTATGACCACTAACAGAGCTAATCATAATTATTTTACCCTGATTTTTAGACCCTTTATAAGCACCTAAAAGCTCTAAAAAATTCAATGTGACCGATACGACACCAAGCACATTCACTTCTAATTGTTTTCTAAAAATATCAGTATTTAAATGCTTGAAAGGCCCCCCCAAAGCAATACCTGAATTATTAACTAAACCTACTAATCGATCCTTATCAGATAAATCATTCTTAACAAAATCTGAAGCCTCTTTAATCGCAGCTTCATCTCTAACATCAAAAATTAGTGGTTTAAATTGCTTAGGGTACTGATCTATAAGAATTTGAGCATCGTTTTCTTTTCGCACACTACCATATACTCTATAACCTGAATTGCATAATATCTGTGCCGCAGACAACCCAATGCCACTACTAACACCTGTAATCACAACCGAATCCATCTTAATTCTCCTTTATATATAAATTTATTTTTTTATTACTATTATATTTGGAACTTAATTAATGTATAATTGTAATAAATATAATTAAATAAAATATATAAAACGAAAACACTTAAATATATGATATACAAAATATAAGGACTCTTTTAAAATGCTAAATAATTTCATTAAAAATATCATTTTCATTACTCTAAGCACTACATTTATTTTGGCGCATTCAGTTAGTGATGCCTTTATCAAAGTATCAGAAAAAGCTAACCCTGCAGTTGTTTCTATTGTTGGGAAAAAAGATATGCAAAATAATTTCAGCAATGATCCTTTTTATCAATATTTCCCAGAATTTTATGATTTTTTTGATATGCCCGAAGGCTTTGGCACTAGCCTAGGGTCTGGAGTTATAATCGATAAGAATAATGGCTATATACTAACAAATAATCATGTTGTTGATGATACAGATGAAATTTCTGTAATACTTTTTGATAAAAGAGAATTCAATGCAGAGTTAATTGGTTCTGATGAATTATCAGATTTAGCATTATTACAAATTGATTCAGATGACTTAATGGAAATTGAATTAGGCGATTCTGATAAACTATCTGTTGGACAATGGGTTGTCGCAATTGGAAGCCCTTTTCAGCAATCATTAAGTAATACCGTTACTGCTGGAATTATTAGTGCTGTAGGTAGAAATGATATTATCTCAAATAAAAATATAGAAAATTTTATTCAGCATGATGCGGCTATTAATCCCGGAAACTCTGGAGGAGCATTATTAAGCCTAGATGGAAAGCTTATTGGCATTAATACTGCAATCGCAACAGGTAATTCTTGGTCACCTCAGAATGCAGGCATTGGTTTTGCAATACCTGTCAATCAAGCAAAAAGAGTTATTGAAGATTTATTAACGATTGGAACTGTTGAAAGAGGTTTCTTAGGCGTTAGTATACAAGATTTGGATGCTAAAATGGCCGAGTCATTAGGAATGAAGAATGCCGGAGGAACTATAATTGTTGAAGTTGTAGAAGACTCTCCTGCCTACGAGGCAGGTTTAAAAGAGGGAGATGTCATATTGGAAGTAGATGGGAAAAGGGTTGATAATTCATCAAAATTAAAGCTATTAATTTCATCAAATAGACCTGGAGATGAAACAAAGCTATTAATTCTATCTAATAAGAAGAAAAAAACAGTTTATGTAACTTTAGATAAATACCCTGAAGACAACATATCTCAAAAACCTGAGAAAGATTTCGATTTACTTGGAGTTATAGTTAGTGATGGAAATGGAAAAGGTGTTGAAATTAAGAAAATTGACAAGAAATCAAATGCCTATAGATCAGGACTACGTACTGGAGATTTAATTTTATCAATTGATAATCAGAAAATTAATACTAAAAGCGATTATAAAAAATTGGTTAATGATTTAAAGCAGGGTGATATTGTTATGATGCAAACATCTCGAAATGGAAGAAAAACATTTATTGCATTTAATATCAATTAGAAAAAAGTAGATAAAATAATATACATCCCCACAATCAAAAATGTATAGTTCCTAATTTCTTTGAATTCCTTATTATAATTAATAGGCTCAACTAATAATATATCATCAGCATTTACTTCAATAATTACTTTAGGAATATTATTGATATTATCTTTGTAGCTACTTCTTCTTGATATATTATTTTTATAAAAAATATTACCCATAACTCTATTTTTTAAGATATTAAATTTATATTGATTGTCATCTATAGAAATAACTTCAGTTACTCTATATTTCTCTCCATTTTTCAATATTAAAAAAAACTCTTTGTTTTTCTCATACGCATTAATGATTATGTCTCTATTTTTATTAGAATTAGGACTTTCTATCTGGCTAGATATTAGAAAATTAACACATAACATTATTATTAATAGTATCTGCTTACTCATATTTAAAATACTCTTTAAGGTGATTAATTAATATATCAATCTCATTTATTGAATTATATGCCTGAATTGAAATTCTTAGAATGCAATATCCATTCCATAATATAATAGGAACTTCAATATTTTTAGATTTTAAAAATTGATATAAATCAGAAGTATCACAATCAGGTAAAATAATGCTAGACATTTGCCCTATCCATTCTTCATGATTAATACAAATCAATTTTTCATTAAACAAACTCAATAATTTAGCTCTTGATTGAATATTGATTTTCTTGCACTGATCAGAAACCTCTCTCCATTTATTTTCTTTTAAAAAATTAATCACATCTGTAATAATCAAATATTGACTTATATCATTTGTACCTTGCCATTGATTGTTATCAAGGAACGGAGTCTCATATATAGGATCACTTTCCCATTCCCAACTAATAACTAATGGCTTTAAATTATTTTGAATACTTTTTCTAGCATATAAGAAAGAACTTCCCTTTGGTGAAAGCATCCATTTATGACATGCTCCGACATAAATATCAGGATCAATAGATCTTATTGAAAAATTAATGTGAGCTGGTGCATGAGCCCCATCAACAATAGATATAATTCCGCGCTTACGAGCTTCTTTACAAATTTCTTTTACTGGAAATATCAATGCTGTAGGGCTCGTAATATGGCTAATAAAAATAATTTTTGTTTTATCTGTTATTTTATTAAAAAAATTAACTAAAAATTCTTCTTTGGAGTTAATTGGTAAGCTTGGATTAAATTCTATATATTTTGCAGATTTTTTATTGCATATAAATTTCCATGTTTTGACCAATGCTCCATACTCATGAGTAGTAGTCAAGATCTCATCATTCTTATTTATCTCTAAACTTTTAATAACCATATTAAGTGCTGTTGATGGGTTGGGGAAGAAAACTAAATCCTCATTATTACAATCAATATAATCAGATAAAGTTATACGAGCATTTTTAAGACTATCTTTAATATTATTATCTAAGAAATCAATTGGCTGCTTTTCAAGCTCTAATTGAATGTTAAAATATCTATCCATAATGTCCCTAGGACATGCACCAAATGATCCATGATTTAAATATATTTCATCAGAATTTAATAGAAATAATTTTTTATAATCTTGCATTAGTAAACAGTTTATTTAATATTTTTACTATTTGAGGATTTTTGGTCTACACATCCATTTAAAATGGTATCATCAGTTTTTGATTTTCTAAGGAACTCTTCATAATCTAATCCTATCTTAGATATATTATCTAAAACACAATGGCAAAAACTTTCTCTTACCTCATCGTTATCAGATACATTATTTAAAGTTGGAGAATTCATGCATTTAGACTGGAAATCTGCTTTTTCACTATCCAATAAATCTTTTTGACAACCCCAAATAAATAAAACAAGAAAGAAGTATTTACTAATCATCTTTTTTAATATGAACCGTTCTTTGAGGGAAAGGAATCTCAATATTATTTTGATTGAAAGCTTTATATATAGTTGAATTTACTTGATCTAGAGCTCTCCCTCTCATTTCAGGTTTATCAATCCAAAATAATAATTGAAACATTAGTGAAGAGTCTCCAAATTTTCTAAAACGAATACGCGGAGCAGGATCTGGAGAAACTATTTCATCCTCTTGTGCTATATTCATTAAAATTTCTCTCACCTTATCAATATCTGTTCCATAAGCAACCCCAATATCAAGACGAACTCTTTCTTTTTCATAAGGTCCGCCACTCTCATTCACAATCTTGGAGTTTGCAATCACTGAATTTGGAATAGTTATTTCGATATCATCTCGAGTCATTATACGAGTACTTCTAAGTCCTATATTAGTCACGTACCCTCTCTCCCCCGAATCTAAAATAATATAGTCATCCTCTTTATATGGAGCATCAGCCATTATAAATACTCCAGAGAAAAAATTAGCTAAAGTATCTTTAGCGGCGAGACCTACAACGATACCAATTACTCCTGCTGAAGCTAACCACCCTGTAACATCCCAGCCCCAACTATTAAATAAAAGGTATGCACAAAAAAGAAAAATAAATAATTTTCCTAGATTCTCAAATAAAGGAATCATTCTTTGCTGGAACATTTTATTGCTTGTTCCTCTTTTTGCATACCATTGTACAGATTCAATAAATGCTCTAAATACAGCCTTTGACCAAATCAAAATAATTAGGCTTAATAGAAAGGATATCACATATTTACTATATGCATTACCTGTTTTACTAACAGCAATCATCCAGCCAATAAAGAAAACAGAATAAAAAATAGGTTGATGTAATATCGAAAGTAATTTATCATCAAATGTAGTTTTTGTTTTGCTCGCAAAGCGCTTAAATACAAACGATAATAAAAAATCTACAATAAATGCAGCTATTGGAGATAAAACCACAATAAATGCAGGCAGCCATCGCTCACTTAATAAAATTTCCATGATAGTCATCATATTGATTTTCCCATATATAAATCTAAATTAAAGAATATAAAAGATATATTCAATTAACATTATTATTAAATGTCCAATGCCAAGGCTCATACATTATCCCCTTTTTATTTCCCTTGGGATATGATAGATAAAAGCCATATCGATTTGCATTTTTAATAAGCCATCTAAATGTATCTGTATTTTCAAAGTCAACAGATAAAGAGTAGGCTCCATCAGCTAGAAAATCAACAGCATAGCCTGTATGGTGCTCGCTATATCCAGGCATGGTGTTTTCTTTTAAGATAGACTCTATAGATTTACCTTTTTTTAATTTACGATTAATAATATTACGTTGATGATTAAATGATCTGAAAGCAGATACAACCCTAAACTCAATTAAATCTTTTTTAGCATCTTTTTTCATTTTAAGAAATGCTTCAGCTGCAACTGAATCAAGCTTTAGGTTTCCTCCAATTGATACTAAGTTGCAAGATTCATACTGGATTTTCTTATATATAGGCATAGGAAGATCGTAATTAGATAGTGTTAGCTTAATATTGTAAATATAAGAAAGCGAATCGATACATAGGCTTGGATTCGCATATAAAAGAGAAGTTGAAACAATCCATAAAAATGCTCGATTTAACATAGTAGAAATTTAATAGAAAGTGATAAATCTAGTCAATATAAAAGCAAAAGGCAGACAATTCTAAATAAAAATGTTTTAGGAAGGCCATTTTACCCTGAACTATCTGCCTTTTTTTGGAGGAGGCAAACTTATTTTTTTAAATAAATCTAATCTTATACCAAAAAACTTTAGCATGATAATATAAATAACTTTAAAAAAATAAGTCAATTAAAATTTTATTCTCCCCTTACAAATAACTTGTTTGGAATTTAACAAAAAATAGAATATCGCTTTATTTAATATAAAAATAATAATAATTTATAGACGTAATGCCGCGATGGTGGAATTGGTAGACACGCTGGTCTTAGGAACCAGTGCCTTCGGGCGTCAGGGTTCGAGTCCCTGTTGCGGCACCAATTTTATTGATTCATTATGAGATTCTGGATAAAGAGCATAATATCAGTTTGCTTTCTACTAAACTTCATAGTACCACTTAACCTAACACTTCATGATTACGATAATCCTTCAGCGAGCCATATACTAGACGCCGATATTCAAGAAGATTTATTAATAATTTCTGGTATGGTTGGTGGAATTGAATTTTATGATATATCTAATCCAGAAATTCTAAATCATCTAACATCCTTCAACCTCTCATCTGGAGGTGGCGGAGGTGGCGGAGGTGGCGGAGGGGCCAAACCGAACTGCATCAAAGCATTTGGAGACTATGCTTATGTTACAACAAAAAATGGCGTTGCTATTTTAAATATATCTAATCCATCTAATCCTCAAAGCTTAGGATATATATCTGGCACCTCAAATATGATCCTTGAAAATTTAGATATATATAATAATATCCTGGCTATTGCCGCCCATGAAGATGGCGTTCTTTTTTACGATATATCAAACCCATCTAATCCTCAATCAATAACAACTATTCCAACAGAAAATTCTTGGACAGTATATATGGAAAATTCAACTATTTTTATTGGAGATGAATCAAGCTTAGTAATGTATTCAATAAATGAACTAACCAATGAATTTGATTATATCCTAACCCTAGATATGCCTAATAGTATAAAAGATATCATAGGAGACAACTATGGTTTGCTGTATGTAGCATTAGGCACAGATGGAGTAATGGCTCTTAATCTTGGGACTAATTTTAGTCCTTCTATTATAGATACCTATAACACAAGTGCTTTAGCAAATAGATTAGCTATATTAGGTAGTAAAGTCGCAGTTTCTGATTGGGATGATATAGAAATTTTAGAAATTAATAATGGGATATTTGAAAAAGTTGGCTATAAGAATACTACACGAAGAACAATGGCTATAGCAACAAAAGAAAATTATATTTATTCCGCAGAGTGGGCAAGTGTACAAATCTTTGAGTTTGGAGAGGTTTTAGGGTCTGATATTGATTTAAGTACATACGAATTAAACTATCCATTTGTAGAAAACGGAGATTCATATACTCTATCATTAGATGTAACAAATAATGGGAATTCAACATTCATACTTAATGAAGCCTATGTAACAAATAGCGAATTCTCTGCAACGCAGCTGTCTAACCTCAATCCTGGAGAGACTCAGACAATTGAAATTAATTATACAGCAGATGCAGTAAATGCATCTGGAAGCTATAGAATTTACTCTAATGATCCTGATGAGCCTGAAATATTATGTGAAACCAATGGCAATATTATTGGAGCGAATATAGGAGACCAAGCGCCTGATTTCAATCTAAATATTGTAGCAAATGGAAGCGGGAACTTTCAACTATCAGATTATTTAGGAGAAGTTGTCGTCCTTGCCTTTTTTGCTCCTAACTGACCTGTTTGTAGTCCGGAGTTATCGGACTTTGAGACATCAATTTGGCAAGCATTTGATGAAGAAGTAGTTGTTTTAGGAATAATTAACACACCTAGCCAAAATCTACTAAACCAATTCATTGCAGAAAATAGTTTAACCTTTCCCATTCTTTATGATCCAGGAAGTCCTGGAGGAGTGCAGGGAGGCGACACATATGATCTTTATTATTTACCTAATGATGGTTCGCCGTATCCACGTGATTTTATAATTGACCAGGATGGGATAATTCAATATGCTAATAATGAAATTGATACCGATTGGATGATTGAAATTATCAATGACCTTATGGGAAATTCTAACCTAATGCTAGGAGATATTAATTTCGATGGGATTATAAATGTTTTAGATATTGTTAATCTCGTCAATATTATTCTTGAGGTAAATACAAACCCTTCTGATAATGCCCTCTATGCTGCAGATATGAATCAAGATGGAACTATTGATGTGCTTGATATCGTTTTAACCGTTAATCTTGTTTTAAATCCTTAGTTAAATAATATTGGACCCAATATTAAGCGCACAGCGATTACGCTTAAACACACTCTAAATAACATCTTAAAAGTTTTCTCTGGTATGAAACTAAGTATTTTTTTACCCAAGTTTGTCCCTATGTAAACTGAAAGTATTAATGGAATCAGTATAAGGTATTCATCAACGTAATTAACATTGAAAAAATAAATAAATAGCGGAATTTTTGTTAAGTGCGTAATCATCTGACAGGCTGCTTTATTTACAATAATATTTTGTTTGGTTAATTTACTGTTAAGAAAGAAAGGAGCAATTAAGGGACCCGTAGCTCCTACAAATACTGAAGCTAATCCACTAATTCCACCTACTTTAATAAAGGATTGATTTTCTTTTTCTTTCTTGGGCCCTTTCAAAAATAAATACCAAAGGATAAAAACCCCGATAATAGGTTTTAGAAAGTCTATCTTAATTTCACTTGCTGATTTTACTTCATAAAATTGAACTAACAAGAAAATTATTACTCCTGAAAGAAAAGCACCTACAAAAGACCCTATTAAAAATTTATTAACAATATTCTTTTTAATGTGTTTTCTAAAAATATATGTTCTGGTACTATTACTAAAAAGCTGAATAATGCCATGAAGGGCTATAACCATATAACCTTCAGGGATAATAATAGCCATAATACCTAGTAAAATAATTCCTCCACCCATACCAAGAACAGCAGATATAGCAGATGTAATAAAAGCTGAAATAATAAGAATGATAAGTTGAGTCAACTCTAATGTCATAAGACTTTAAGTTAGGCAGTATAAAGTTAAATTTAAGCAAAAAAAAGGCCCTTCTTTGAGGGCCTTTTTTATTTTAAAGCATATTAAATTACTGAGCCCATGATGCTCGTAATAAAGCAACTGAAGGATCTTCTGTATTAGAAACTAAAACATACCCATTTCTATACGCAAGACCTTCAGGTTCTCCCGTAGATTCAGCACTATCATCTGATGTATAATCCACTAATTGAGTAATAGCTCCAGAATCATAAACTGGATTTGCAGGATTTGTAATATTATAAACAACAACTGCTCCAGCATCCTGCAAAGTAGCCATTACAAATGTTTGATTATCTTCTTCAACAATAACAACTTCTTCAGGTTCAATTCCCTTTCTAACATCTTCCCATTCCCAATTACTTGGTAAATCATCTGCTAAATTAGCGTAGTATTGAGCTGTAGGAGCACCTCCAGGGGAGACTGGATGGATTCCAATAGTGCCATCATATTCTCCACCAGTGCATATCAGTGTTCCATCACTATTTACCCATATACCATCTGGCTCATGCTCAGGATTTGTAAAAGTTACTCTATTTTCAAGCACTGAAGGAGGGTTTGATAGAGAGAACCAGCCTAATTCATTAGATTCTTGAAGCGTCATATAGACGGTATCTCCATCTGGAGCTATCTTAACTCCTTCAGGCTCTGCCAAGTTTCCATTTGATCCTGTATGATTTATCTGCATATCTACAACCAAAGTTCCTTGATCTGCTCCAGCTGATATATCGTATATACTTACTCCAGGATAACCTAACTGATCGCATCCTCCACTAACTCCATCTTCGTAGTCAAATTCATTTACTACTACTACATAATCATTATCAACAGAAATATCAACTGCATCTGGATTATAGCCTAGTTCATATGGACCATACTTATCTAAGCTTAACGCATTAATTAAATACAACTCACCTCTGTCACATGCACCTTTTGAAACAACAACTGCAATTAAGCTTTCATCAACACTTACATCAATAGATGAGCATTCCGCATCTGCATCATCCGTAATCTGAACACTCTCACCCGTCATTGACAAGTCTGTTCCAGATATGCTAATAAAATCTACTGTATTTTGCTTTGAGTTAACAACGATACCTGATGTGGCGCTCACAAAACGAACTAGTTCAGGCTGAGACTGACTTGAGTCTCCCGTAGATTCAACATCTACCTTCGTTATATTAAAACTAGTCGTTAGTGGTGTGTCCGAAGACGATACTGAATCATCATCACATGCTACAAATATAAAAAGTAGACACATTATCATTAATATTTTCATTTTCCTTCTCCTATTATTTTAATTAGAATTTCAATTCAAGCTGAATCAACATCTGATTATCATCAACGCTAGGTTGATAGATTCTATTCTGTGCATCCGCATCATCCATAGTATCTCCTGTTTTCTCATCTAGCAAATAATACTCAAATTTGATTTTCGCATAATCTGTTATATCATATATTGCAGCCAATGTTATAAGATTTCTATCCCATGTATGAGGATCTTTTAAAAGTGGAAAGAATATATCTCCACCACGATCTATCCAAAGCTCTCCATATCTAACTAAAAGAGTTAAGGGGCTACTGAATTTTTTAATATTGAAATCTCTACTTGCCTCAACATAGTAACCAGACCTTGGCAAAAATCCATCCTCTGACTGAATATACTCACCTCTTATCAGTGTATTTAATATTGAATATTCAGCTCTTACTCCAAACCAATAGTGATCAATATTTGCATTCTCACTTAGCACATTATCAGGTTCTACCGTTGCATAATAATCAAAATCATAATGAAGTCGTTTTTTCCAATCCTCATCATCAATAAGTTTTCCTGCATAGTACCAACCTATAAGATTGAAACTATCTAAAGAAAAAGCTCCCCTTATACCATATTCAACAGTCTGCCCATCTAGTTTTTCAGCATCATCATAAACAAGCATTCTAAAAGATTTATCTTCCACAGCATCATCATATCCTAATGGGCGCTTCAAAGCAATTGAGGATCCAAATGTAAAGTTATTAAGAGACTTTTCATAGTCTACATGATACTCTCTTCCTTTCCAGTAAGCCGTCCCAATTAATGGATATCCCTCAGTACTCCTTTTTAAGGCAACAGCAGGTCTATTTTTACCTATCTCAATCCGGGTATCATCATTTTTATAAAGTAAATAATATTTATCTGCAAAACCTTCACCATCATTAAAATTAAAACTAATGCGATATGATATATTTTCAGAATAAAACATTTTTAAATCTAAAACAGCTTTATCGATTCGGGTATGAGGGCTTCTAGTTTCAATCTTTTTAAGAAAATTATCTTCATTGCTAGCACCACCCTCTCCTTCAACATCAATAAACTCCATTTCAACCTCACCAGACATTTCAATCTTGACACCTGAAGGGATCTCCATGAATTGACTAAAGCAGATTGAGCTAGCAGATATTATAATTAGTAAATTCTTCATATTTGAACTCCTTGACTTTAATAAAAAACGATTAGATTTGTGTTAGAGATTACATATCTATTGTTAGGATTGTGTTAGATATATCGTTTTTTCAATATATCCTTTATTAATCTCCATAATAGGGGTTTAATCAAATAAAGATTTGAAATTTATTTTCTATAAAATAACTGATATACAATCAGACCTATCAGGCAGCCTATGGTTTGGCCAAATATAAAGTACGGAAATGAGATTGTAGAGATTCCTGTAAAAGTATCTGTAAATAGCCTAGCTATAGTAACTGCAGGGTTTGCAAATGAGGTAGACGAAGTAAACCAATAGCCAGCCGTAATAAAGAGAGCTACTCCTGCTGCAATATATCTTTTATCATTCTTTCTGATAAATAAAATTGTCATAATCAGACCAGCTGTTGCAATAGCCTCACTAGCAAACAGAGACCACGGAGCCCCTTCTACTCTCATAGCATGGCTAGATATCTGAAACAACTGCATATCAAACATAAAATGGACAACTAAAATAGCACATAAGCCTCCCAGAACCTGCAAACCTACATACTTAAAGAACAGCAGCGGCTTCAATTCTTTCTTCAATAAAAAAACTAAGCTAACAGCGGGATTGAAATGCGCTCCAGACACACTCTCAAACATCTTAATCAATACAAATAAAATTGAGCCTGTAGTAATTGTGTTCCCAAGAAGCGCAATAGCGATATTTCCTAATGCTAGATTCTCAGCCATAATGCCTGAACCAACCACCGCAGAAACAAGAAAAAAAGTTCCTATAAACTCAGCTAATTCTTTCTTCAAATCTTAAGCTCTCTAATCTTGCTATAAATTAAGTCCCTAACTTTAGAAAATTGAGACTCAATCTCATTAGAATTTCCATTAAATTTTGCAGGGTCAGGAATATTCCAATGAATATGCCTATTCGCATTTATTACCGGGCATCTATCTTTAGCGTCACCGCAGAGAGTAATAACATAATCAAATTTAGCTAGCTCACTATACTCAATTTTCTTTGATTTATAATTAGAGATATCAATAGCTACATTTTTCATAGCTTTTATTGCATTGGGGTTAATTTTCTCAGGCATAGTGCCTGCACTTTCAACATTGAATTTATGTAAAATTTTCTTACCAAACCCTTCAGCCATTTGAGATCTACATGAGTTTCCTGTACATAAAAATAAAATGCTTTTCTTATTACTCTGAATAGCCAATTCTTTCAAAGGGGTTAACTATACTAGATACAAGATTCTTTGAATGAGCTGAAATTCTTTTTAAATATCTCAGATAAAGACAAAGAGCACTTGCTTGACCTGAAAGTAAAGTTTTATCACTACCTGATATAACCTCATTCACAATCTCTGAACTAGCAGAAGAAATATCTTTTTTATACCCCTCCATTAATTCTCGAGCAAGGTCAGTATCTTGATTCTTGAAAGCATCTATGGCACTATTTAAAAAATCTCTAGTAGCCAGCTCTATGCTAGTAACTTGACTCTCATGCTTACCGCATGATAAAAATCCAGGATATTTAATAGCTAAGTCATAGATATTTTTAGTATAATCTCCTATTCTTTCAATATCAATAACAATGCTAGTCAATACCAGTCCTGGACCTATATCCTCTTGCTGCGTACCAACAGATAAGTGAGTCATAATTTTTCTTCTAACTTCTCGCTCAAATTGATTAATCTTTTTATCCATAGCATAGATATCTAAAGGATATTCATCTGTCTTTTCACTCCTCAAACTATCTACAGAAGCATTGAACATTTGACGATCAATTTCTAGCATCGCATAGCATTCGCCTAATGCTTGATGGTAAAGACTATCTGAATTAAATAAATTAATGATTTTTTTTAACATACTAACCTCCTAATAAAATGATAGTTAATGGAATTAAAATAAAGACTATAAATAAATAAACTAATGGAATAAATCTATTTATCAATGCAAGTTCTGAAATTTTTGTAGCAGCTTTTATGGGGATCTCTCTTAATATTTTAATAGGGTATATTATAACAATTCCCATAATGTTAAAAATTAAGTGACTAAATGCAACTACCATAGCTGTAGGGTTCAACACCATTGCAGCCATTAATGCTGTAATTGTGGTTCCCACATTTGCGCCTAGTGTAAAAGGAAATATTTGCCTTAATGTAAGCACTCCAGCTCCTGCTAAAGGAACTATAGTTGATGTTGTTATCGATGAGCTTTGGACTAATATAGTCAATACAACTCCAAATGCCATAGCTCTAATAGCTGTTTTAAAAATATACCTACCAAAAAAAGCTTCCACCTTTTCAAGTACCATGCTCTTAAGTATCTTAACAATTGAAAATAGCATAAACAAAGTAAGAAGACCGCTAGCTGCGAGTAAAATCCAATCACTATCCCCAACAATGTGGACTAAATTCTTAAATTGGGTTGCTCCCCATTTAACCGCAGATTTAATAGGGCTCTGAAACTCAACACTAAAATCTGTTATAAAAATTTGAGATAGTCTCATTGCCAAATTACTAAATAATCCAAACAGCATCTCTAATGGAAAAAATATCAAAACTGCTAAAAGATTAAAAAAATCATGAACAGTAGCAGCAGAGAAAGCTCTCTTAAATTCTTCTCCATTTCTAATATGTCCCACTGAAACCAAAGTATTCGTTATAGTTGTTCCAATATTAGCCCCCATAACCATAGGAACAGCGCTTGTAATACTAACTATTCCCCCGCCAGCCATAGCGACAATGAGAGAAGTTGTTGTCGATGAGCTTTGAAAAACCACAGTCGCAAATATGCCAATAAATAAACATATAAAAGCAGAATCAGTAGCATTTAAAAACCATTTGCTTGCAACTTTTTTAATATCTTTCTCACTAGCAGTACCCTCGGTTTTAGAAAATTGCTTATCTTTAATTGTTACATTTTCATGTTTATGTTTATACTCAAACTTAAAGTCACCATCTTGATCTGGCAATTGAAGAACTTCTACCCAAGGTTTCTTAACTTTTATGGTGGTAAAATCATTAATCCCATCACCATCTGAGTCAATAGGCTCTCCTTTAGAATTCAAGGTAGGTATATCTAATTCAAGCTCTTTAAAGTGGACTTGATCTCCAACTGATATCTCTTCAGGAGTGCTGATCCCTTCAATAGATTTGCTTAATCCGCTAATTCCAACTAAGAATGTATACAGGCACAGAATTACTAGCCCAATATTAATTAATATTCTATTATTGCTATTCATCTAATATTAAATATGTATTTTTTAGATATCTCATGCTTTCCGAATACTTGTATTAATCTATTTAAACTTAATCTCCGTTGTAATCTCCATTTTACTCCTTGAATAATCTTCATCAAAAACACCATCTGCGTACCCTCCAGACTGAACCCTAAAAGTTGGAGAAATTGTAACCGACCCAAAATCTCCCTTATAGCACACATGTGTGTATGAAAGCCATATATAGGATAATACATCATCATCTTTATTAACTAAGTCATAAAAGAACTTCATTTTACCTTTTGCAGTAGGAGATGTAAGCTGAAGCCTAATATGATCTGCATCATAATTATCATCACTTGACATATAATATGAAATACTAGACGATAGATTAGTTAATTTTGGTAAACTAAGATTAAAGCCATACGTCATAGGCAAATCAGCTTCTCCAAAAGACATTAAAATATTTGGAGTTAAAGACATATTCATCATTTTAAAAGTTGCATTAAAACCTAAAGTATATCCATCTTCTTGATTATCCTCTACATCATCTATAACGCTTTCAGTAGAATTTGTATTATTATCATCAACTGATAAGAACCAATTTAATTGATGCCCTTTTAGTGACTGATATCCAGATAAACCTAATGTTGAACCATTATTGTAAAGAACCCATGGAATATCTACTAATTTATCTGAGTAGAAATGCAAATCAAAAGCAGGAGTATAATCTAGAGGAAATGCGCCGACCCAAAAACCACAATTTTCTTTTTTAAATCCATAATAAAGCTCCATAAAATTAAGATTTGGCCTACTTGAATTGAAATTGCCTGGACCTTGATCTGATGAGCTCATTTTAGTCATACCAGCTACATCATTTGTTCCTGTTTTAGATTTAAAAAACCATCCCCCTCCAATATTCGCATTAAGATTTATTCTAGCTCTGTATAAGTAATAGAAATCAGCTGTATTATCTTGATTCAAAGATTCTTTAATATCATATCTAGGCCTGAATCTAGCATCTCCGCTAATTTCTATTGAAGAATAGCTAAAATTTAAAATTAAAATTAATCCTATTATTTTTTTCATCATACGTTTTTCCCTTTTGGAATTATTAAAATAAACTCTGACCCTTTTCCAATTTTTGATTGAACCTCTATTTTACCGTTATGTAAATTTATAATATGCCGAACAATTGAAAGTCCCAAACCAGTCCCCCCAGTTTCTTTACTATGTGACTTATCAACGCAATAAAATCTCTTAAAAATATTGTCTATTTCATTATCTTCAATACCTATCCCGGAATCTTGGACTGATAAATATAACTCTTTCCTTTTAACATAACCTTCTATTTTTACTTTAGTTTTTTTATCACTATACTGAATCGCATTGTGAATTAAATTAACCAATGCCTCTTGAATAAGCCTTTTATTAAAATTAGAAGTTATTTTTACACTACAGATAACAGAAAAGTCAATTCCCTTCTTTTTGGCAGCGTATTCACATTCAGCACAAGAATCTTGAATTAAGTCATTAACATTAACTTCTGATATATTTATAGATTTCTGATTAGATTCTTCTAATTTAGATAGCTCAAGCAAATCATTGATTATAGAGTTCATCCTTAATGTATGCTTATCTAATATATTAATGAAGTAATCTCTATCCTTATCATTATCTACATCTCTAAGAGTTTCTACATATCCTTTTAGCGCAGTCAAAGGGGTCTTCAATTCATGTGAAACATTTGATACAAATTCTTGTCGTACTTTTTCTAAAGATTTAATCTTAGTTATATCATTTAAAGCAATAACATTACCAATAAAGTTACCTTCTTCATCTTTTAATTTTGTTCCAGAGCATAAAATTGCCCTATTATATAAATCATCTATTGAAACTTCAATTTTTTTTGTATTATTCTGATTATCTAAATGATTATAAAATTTTATAAAATTATTATCTGTAATTACTGTTCTAATATCTACACCTACTACTCTACCTTTTAAATTAAAAAAATCTCTCGCACAATCATTAATCTTAATAATTTTATTTAATTGATTTGTTGCAATAAGCCCTTCTGACATACTCGAAAGAATTGCCTCTGTTTCATTTTTTTGTATTGTGATCATTTTAATTCTCTCATCTAACTGCTTAGCCATGAGGTTTAATGAATTTGACAAACTATCTATCTCAAAAATACTACTATTGGGATTTATATTATTTTTAAACTCTCCTTTAGCAAACATTTTAGCGCTAATAGCCATTTCTTCTAAGGGATTTGCCATCTTTCTAGACAGAAATGAACTAATTATTAATGCCACAATAATTATAATGATTGTAGCTCCAAAAATTTGAATAGTTATATCTGAAATATTATTTTGAAGTGATTCTATTGGTACAGATGTTCTGATAATTAAAGGGTCTCCATTTACAGTATCAGATATTGCAAGATAAAGCATTTCTTTTTTTACTGTCTCACTATATCTGTTCGAATAGCCAATTTTATTTAAAACTGCATCCTGAACCTCATTTCTCAAAAAATGGTTATCCATTGAACTCGGATTTTCATGAGAATCTGCCAATACCCTACCACGATCGAACTGCATATCAATTATTGTATATCGTGTATTAGTCTGCTCTTTAAGCAATTGACATAATGAATCTAATTTATCTAGATTTTCAGGGTATGAATTGACTTTTAATATATTAGAGGCAAGTACAGCTCTTACCTTTAGGTCTTCTTTTTTTTGGGAATAGTAAAATGAAGTGAAGGATATATTTAATAACCATAAAAAAGATATAATTATTGATACTATTATTATAACATTTGTGCTGAATAATCTGAAAAATATTTTTCTTGGAAGAAACGAAGTCAATTCAATCTAAACCTTGTGTTGAAAATCTATATCCAACACCTCTAACAGTTTTAATGCATTTGCCATAAGAACCTAATTTTTTTCTTAGCCCAACTATCTGAAAATCAATTGTCCTATCAGTTACAATGTAATTATCTCCTCTAACCTGATCAATAATCTCTGTACGAGTGTAGACCCATTTAGAATGACTTGCAAGCAATTTTAATATTTCAAACTCCGTAAATGTTAAGTTAATACTCTTTCCCTCAACTATTACATCACGCGACTTTATATTGATTGATAAATCACTGAACTCAATAATTCCTTTACCCTTAAGACTTTCATTTTTGTTTTGAATAATTTTGTTTACCCGAGCTATAAGCACTTTAATACTAAATGGTTTTGTAATATAATCTTGCGCTCCAATTTCTAAACCCTTAACAATATCATGCTCTTCACCTTTAGCGGTTAACATTATAATCGGAACTTCTGACGTCTCATCATCATTTTTAAGTATTCGAGTTAAATCAAAACCACTAATGCCTGGAATCATAAGATCTAATAATATTAAGTCAAAATTATTACTTCTAATTAATGAAAGAGCTTTCTCCCCATTATCGACAGCTTGAACATTAAAATCATTTTTTTCAAGATTAAATACTAATAGATTTCTTATATCTTGTTCATCTTCTACTACAAGTATTTTACTTTTATATTCCTTAATCATATTTCATTATTTAGAAATCTAAATTAATTTAAGTTAATTAGATTAATGTTAGAAGAGTTCTTTTGTATGTTAGATTAATGTGAGATAAAACATATGTACTTTAATACAATATTTTAGGATTCTGTAGAAATTGTGAACCTATGGATGAGCTTGATAATTACAGGTTATGATTGGTCTGTATTTGTTATGAATTAACAAATATTCTTTTTTTATTTTTTAAATCTAGCCTTCTAAAATAATATTAACAAGCAAGACAACATCAATCACATCAATAGTATCATCTTGATTTAAATCTCCAGAATCTATGTATTCTGAATCACTTAGGATTACATTAATTAAAAGAATAACATCCTGTATATTGATTGAGTTATCCTGATTTAAATCGCCATAATTTAAATCAATATTTTCATCTACTATAAAATCCCAAATACCTCTTCCGTATGTGCCAAATCGTGCTGTATTAATCTCTGAAACATATTCAAGGGACCAGTAAGTTTGATCCGGAGCACTAAAACCCATTATATTAACCCACTGACCTTCATCCTGAGTAAATGCATAAGGACCTAATTCAGTGGCTGCAAATATAATTTCATCCGTTAAAGTTCCATCAATTTCAAAGACCATCGTGTTTGGAAGTCCTTCTGAAAAATTCTGAAAACTTTGACCGTGATTATAGCTAATAAAAACAGGATTGTTAGAATAACCACTTCCACCAATAATAACTTTACCTAATGTTTCATTAGAAGGGTATATGGTAGATCCGTAAAAATAATGTGAGTCGGGTCCACTGAACCCACTTGTCATTTCCCAAGATACTCCAGAATCAATACTATGGTAAAAGGTTCCATTATAAGTCATTAAATACCAATGAGAATTATCAATGGGAGAATAGGCCATCGCAGTTACTGTATTATTAAAAGGAAATGACATTTCTTGAGCACTTATAGAGTTTCCCACTTTCGTTAACTTTATTAGATGATTACCTCCATTTATACCACCACCTGCTATATAAATCGCATTTTCATCTTGCGGGTCATCCATAAGTGGGGGAAGCCATAGGTAACCATCACCTTGGAAATCCCAAGTAATGCCATTTGAGTTTGTTGCGGCATTAGGATAAAGTAATACAAAGCCAGGATAAACCGACCAAATGCTCTCCCCTTGATTTGGAGAAACTAGGTGACCATAATCACCACTAATTACCTGCTCAAAATCATATATCCCATCAGAAATACTAGAACGTCTTTGAAACCCTTGATCCTGACTACCCGCATATACCTTATAAGGAGGAAACTTAGCTGTATAGGTTGAGTAGTACTGACTTACACCTAAATCATTCTCTGAAAGATTTAATACCTCATCCATAACCCCATCATATGAAATATAAAGGCCTCCATCTGTTGAAATAAAAACAAACTCATTTTGATCGGGGTCTAACATAAATTGAATATCAGGGATATCTGCATGCAAGTAAACTGATGGGTTATCATAATACTCCCACCATTCATTCACTTTAGACCAATTGCTCCCACCATTGGTAGACCTATATAAGTCAATTCCTCCAATACATATAAGGTCTTTATCTATATTTGAAGACTTAAAACTATTTCTAAAAAAAGTGTACGATGGTAAAACTCCTAGTGATTCCCAATCCTCTCCTTCATTATCAGAGAAGAATAATTGATCATCAATTTTAGCATATAAGAAAATATTATTATCTTTTCCACCTGTTAACAAGTTATCTCCAGAGCCTGAAGAACTTATTTGAGAAATGAATGCAGGCTGATCATTGAACAGTTTATAAATACTCCCTTCTTTAAGAAAAAATATATCTTCATCGCTATATCTATAGGTCCATAAATCATAGGAGCCATCACTGTTCAAATCCTCAGAATAAACTCTTTGAAAGGTCTCTCCTAAATTAATTGATTTATAGATTGATATGGTGCTACCATTATCCCATTCTTTAGCTAACGCATATATAACTGTGTTATCTGATTCTCCTTTAACAACAAACCTATAAAATTCTCCCCATTCTACAGGAGACTCTAAGCCTATAGATTGGTTGATGACAGCGCCCTCATCATCAGTGTAGAAAAAACCGTCCGATGAACCTATAAGCAACCTTCTTACTTCATTAGTTTCAACCAGTCTGACTATCTTAATATCATTAATCTGCATGTAGTCATTCAAAGACTCCCAGTTCTCTCCATTGATGGTGCCTTTCCATATATTGCCTCCAGATGAAGCAAGATAGATTAAATCACTATCAAAATCAATATCAAGAGTGTGGACTCTACCAGCTAAGTTATTACTACCACGCTCACGCCATACCCCTTCAATTTCTCTACTTAAAGATATTCTACTATCTGTATTTTCCCAGTATCCATTTTGATTAATATAATTTTGTCTGAACATTGTATTTTCATAAGCTCGATTTTTTCTAAAATCTAAATCCATCTTTCTCCAATCAACATCCGGGCCCCTTTTATGGATTAAATCAATATATTCTTTACGTGATTTCTTGAATTCTTTTCTATTCTTTTTTCGTTCTACAAATTCAGTAGGGACAGGTTTTGAGTTGCTAATATTTGGTTGAATATCAATACTAGACTGAATATCAATTTTAACATTATCTGAATCTGAAAAAAATGAAGGCACTATAAATATAGATAGCGCTAAAATAATTAGGTATTCTTTTTTTATTTTTAACATATTGTCATAATTTAGTAACTCATGGATAATAAAATTACTAGAAAAAGTTTCTTAAAAAAGGCATCTGTTTTAACATTAGGTTTTACAGGACTAGGAAATTATCTACTAGCTAATTCTATTAACACCCTATCAGATTTATCATACAGTTTAGTAAAAGATCCTAAGGGGATATTAAATCTTCCACCAGGCTTTAAATATAAGATCGTGTCTCAGTTTAAAGATATAATGAATGATGGCCTTCAAGTACCAAACCATGCAGATGGAATGGGATGTTTTAAAATTGATAGTGAAAGAGTGGCGCTGATTAGAAATCATGAACTAGGAAGATTTGAGGAATTCAACTTTAAAACCGATTACTCAAAAAGCGCATTTGCGAAAATTAATAACATACCAGATTGGTACCCATTGGAGTCGATGTACGATCAATGTAAAGATGGAAACCCCTGCTATGGAGGAACAACCACAACTATATATAACACTAAAAATTTTAATGTAGAAAATGAATACCTCAGCTTAGCTGGGACGTTAGTAAATTGTAGTGGAGGAATCACTCCTTGGGGGACTTGGATTACATGCGAAGAAACTGTAGCTACAAAAAATAGTTTCTTACTGAAGAATCATGGATACAATTTTGAAGTAATTCCTAGTATTAAAAGAAAACTGGCAAATCCTCAGCCAATTAAATCAATGGGACGATTTAGGCATGAGGCGGTTGCATTCCATAATGGAGAAACAGGCTCCGTCTATCAAACGGAAGACAGAAAGAATGGCCTTATTTATCGTTTTTTACCTAATAATAAAACAAAACTTCTTAACGGAGGAAGGCTTCAAGCCCTTGCATTTATCGATGAATTAAGTTTAGATACGAGAAACTGGAAAAAACAAAAAATAAAACAGGGAGAGTCATTCAATGTAAAATGGTTTGATTTAGAAAATGTTGAATCTCCTAATGATGATTTGCGTGAGCAAGGCTTTGAAAAAGGCTGTGCAAAATTTGCTAGACCTGAGGGTATGTGGGAGCATCATGGCAAAATATATTTTACGTGTACCAGTGGAGGGAAAAACGAGCTTGGCCAAATTTGGGAATATACTCCAAGCTTGCATGAAGGATCTTCAAAGGAACAAAAATATCCTGCAAAACTAAAATTATTTTTTGAATCAGATGATGCAAAGAGTCTTGATATGTGTGACAACATAACCATTTCACCATTTGGAGATATTATAATCTGTGAAGATGGCAAAGGAAGCGATTACCTGGTAGGAATTAAAAGTGACGGAAAAAGCTATAAAATAGCAAAAAATATACTCAATAGTTCTGAATTTGCTGGAGCATGTTTTTCGCCAGATGGAAAAATATTATTTGTAAACATTTACAAGCCTTCAATAACGCTTGCTATAACTGGAAATTGGGCTGATTTAACTGCTTCTTAAATCACTAAAACCCCATATCCATTCCACCGCCACGATTACCATCACCTCCAAAAGTTTTCTGCCTACTTTTACTCTTTTCATCTTCAAGTTTTCCAAAATTATACTTTAAGTTTATTGAAAAGGTTCTACCATTTCTTTGATTATAAACATTAGAGCTCTCAAAAGCAGAATTATACTCTACTCCATTTAAAGCAGTAGTATTTTCTAGCGGCTTTGTTCTATCCATTTGGAATCCAGGGTTATCATAAAGATTGTCAACACTTAAAGATACTCTTAAGCGGTTATTAAAAAATTGTTTTGATAAACTCATATTCGCCCAAAGCGTCCCATTATCTCCAAATAAATTACCCGATGGGGTCTGTATTTGCATCCAGTAAAAACCATATTCAAAATCAAATTTCCACCAGCTAGCAAATGGACTAATATATTGCTCGGGCAAGTTCATTCTGAAATATGCATTTTTAAATGTACTACCTTCATTAAGTTCATAATTATCTGAATTATCATTTAAAGTTGTTTTTGAATAAGTACCCCCCAAGACTTGTCCTGCTATAACCATGAAAAGAGATATCCCATGCTCATATGCTTGGGCTGAATTTTCAAAAGTTAAAATTTGTGCTCCTAAATCATCATCATCATACCACTCTACTTTATCTTCAATCTCATGATAGAATAAACTAGATGAGAAGAAACCCATTGGCGCAGGACTTTTAAATGAAATATCATACTGAGTGGAGTACTCGGGTTTTAAATATGGATTTCCTACAAATAAAAAACCCTCAGAGTATATATCTCTCGGGAATGGTCTAATTTGCCTCTGACCCCATCCATGACCAAAAGAACCAGGTCTCTCCACTCTCTTACTTACTCCAAACTGGATACTTTGTTTTTCTGTAAGATTATAGGTAAAGTGTAAATCAGGATAAAAAGCTGAACGATTTAAATCAACAGGATTGTCTGGGTTCTCTACTTTATCGCTTATAAATAAGGCTAGCGGATTATCGCCATTATAATTATTATCTTCATTATCCAAATCAATTATTGATGATATTTTTTTATTTACTGTTTCATAACGAAAACTTGGCTTAATACTAAATTTGTCAGAAATTTTATTTTCATATTCAAAATATATCGCATTAATATTTCTATCATATATAAAATCATTGATTCCTTCTAAACCATCAACATTGAAATCCATTGCCTGATCTGTTGAAACAAAATCTCCATCATAACCAAATTCGACATACTGCTTATCATCAATCGGTAGCTTATAATTGAAAGCAACTTCGTACATGCCTAAATCATTTGAAGTGGTAGTTGATTCATTACGATCATTTGCATCATCATCATCATTATATATTAGGCTATCTGTTTCATAGTCATCATGATTATGATGACTAAATGAAAAGAAAAACTCTCTATCTGGATAATCATTGAATGTTTTAGT
>MDTE01076263.1_pt1 | contig 29063 bp, 42 predicted proteins | sample 811231 | NCBI WGS metagenome assembly MDTE01 (sample SAMN05326651, study PRJNA326480) | marine metagenome | isolation source: seawater | place: Indian Ocean: Red Sea | collected 2010 | reverse complement strand
GGGTGCCTGAGTGGTTAAAAGGGACGGGCTGTAAACCCGTTGGCTATGCCTACGTTGGTTCGAATCCAACTCCCTCCACCACCTTCGACAAGAAAGACAGTGTTAGGAACCAATAGGTTACGTTTGATTGAGTGTGATAGGAGAAGAGAGGCTTTGGCTTAGGCGGGCGTCGTATAATGGCTCATTACCCCAGCCTTCCAAGCTGGAGATGCGGGTTCGATTCCCGCCGCCCGCTCCATATGAGAATAAAGGGGTTGCTACGAACCGCAACGGGATTTAAAGGCTGCAAGAATATGGGTTTGATCACCAGGGATCAGGCCCCGCAACTTAAAGAAAGACGACGAGAGATGGCGAAAGAGAATTTTGTACGTAATAAGCCGCATTGCAACATCGGCACGATAGGTCATGTTGATCATGGCAAAACGACGTTGACGGCGGCGATTACGAAGGTTTTGGCTGAAGCTGGTGGTGCGGAAGCAACGGACTATGCGGATATAGATAAAGCGCCTGAAGAGCGTGAACGCGGTATTACGATTAACACTGCACACGTGGAGTATGAAACCGAAGGTCGCCACTATGCGCACGTGGACTGTCCGGGTCACGCTGATTACATCAAGAACATGATCACGGGTGCGGCTCAGATGGACGGCGCGATTCTGGTTGTGAGTGCGTCGGACGGCCCGATGCCGCAGACACGCGAACACATCCTTTTGGCGCGCCAGGTTGGCGTTCCGGCGATCGTAGTGTTCCTGAACAAGGTGGACCAGGTGGATGACGAGGAGCTTTTGGAGCTTGTCGAGCTTGAGGTTCGCGAATTGCTAACTTCGTATGAGTTCCCGGGCGACGATATTCCGATTATCAAGGGTTCGGCCTTGGCCGCGATCGAGGATGGTGACGCGGCGATTGGATCGGATGCGGTGAAGGAATTGATGGGTGCGGTTGACGAGTTTGTGCCGCAGCCGGACCGTCCAGTTGACATGCCGTTTTTGATGCCGATTGAGGACGTGTTCACGATTTCGGGCCGTGGTACGGTCGTGACAGGGCGCGTTGAGCGCGGTGTGGTTTCGACAGGTGATGAGATCGACATCGTGGGTATCCGTGAGACGTCAAAGACGGTTTGCACGGGTGTGGAGATGTTCCGAAAGATTCTGGACCGCGGCGAGGCGGGGGATAATATTGGTGCTCTGCTGCGTGGCGTTGGTCGCGAGGATGTCGAGCGCGGCCAGGTATTGGCGGCACCGGGTTCGATTGATCCACACACGAAATTTAGCTGCGAGTGCTACATCTTGACGAAGGAAGAAGGGGGGCGTCACACGCCGTTCTTTTCGAACTATCGTCCGCAGTTTTACTTCCGGACAACGGACGTGACGGGCTCGGTCGAGCTGCCGGACGGCACGGAAATGGTGATGCCAGGTGACAATATTTCGATGCAGGTAAATTTAATAGCGCCGATTGCGATGGATGAAGGTTTGCGCTTCGCGATCCGCGAAGGTGGGCGCACCGTTGGTGCAGGCGTTGTCACAAGCATCGTTGAGTAGAAAATTGGAAAAGTCTTGAAAGACGCTTCTATTTGGCGTCGCGACTTCTAGGTAGGCCAAGGAATGGACAGTCAAAATATCCGTATACGCCTCAAAGCGTTCGACCATAGGGTTCTCGATCAATCGACGCGCGAGATCGTCAATACCGCCAAGCGAACGGGAGCGGAGGTGAGAGGGCCCATTCCTTTGCCGCAACGGATTGAGAAATACACGGTTTTGCGGGGACCGCACATTGACAAGAAAAGTCGCGAACAGTTCGAAATTCGGACTTATAAACGGATGCTGGATATTGTCGACCCGACGCCACAGACTGTCGATGCTCTCATGAAGCTCGACCTGGCGGCTGGCGTTGACGTCGAAATCAAGTTGTAAGGAAAAGTGCCATGCGAAGCGGGTTGATAGCCCAGAAAGTCGGAATGTCCCGCGTTTTCGCGGATGATGGGACTCATGTACCGGTCACGGTTCTGAAAGTCGACGGGTGTCATGTCATCTCGGTGCGGACGGAAGAGAAAGACGGCTACAATGCCGTCCAGCTTGGTGTCGGTGCTGCAAAAGTAAAAAACACAACCAAGCCGATGCGCGGCCATTTTGCTAAGGCGAAGGTTGAGCCGAGGCGCAAGGTAGCGGAATTCCGGGTCAGTGAAGACGCGATGCTCAATGTTGGCGCACAAATATCTGTAGAGCATTTCGTTGCAGGTCAGCATGTTGATGTCGTTGGCCAGAGTATCGGTAAGGGTTTTGCTGGCGCAATGAAACGCCATGGATTTTCGGGTTTACGTGCTAGTCATGGCGTTTCAATTTCGCACCGAAGCCACGGTTCTACTGGCAATAGCCAGGATCCGGGTAAGGTTTGGAAAGGTAAAAAGATGGCGGGTCACATGGGCGATGTCCGTGTGACAACGCAGAATTTAGAGGTTTTTTCGACCGATGCGGAGCGCGGTTTGATCCTGATCCGCGGCGCTGTGCCAGGTTCTAAAGGCGGTTGGGTTATGATTAGCGATGCCGCCAAAAAACTATTACCAGAAGAAGCCCCGTTTCCCGCAGGGCTTTTGAATGACAGTGCACCGGAAGAAGAATTGAAAGTTGAAGAAACGGTTGATAGCGAGACGACTGAAGAAGCTACTCCCGATGACGACACAAATGAAGCGGCCCGTGACAATGCCGAAGTGACCGGCAGTTCCGAAACCAGCAAAACGAAGGACTAAGGGCCATGAAGAGCAAGGTAATTGGTCTGGATAGTAAGGCTGCTGGTGATATTGAGCTGGCCGATGAGGTTTTCGGGGCGGATGTCCGTAAGGATTTGTTGGCGCGGATGGTAAATTATCAGTTAGCCAAGCGTCGTGCGGGTACGCATAAGACTAAAGGCATGAATGAGGTTCGCGGTTCGACTGCAAAACCGTGGCGCCAGAAAGGCTCGGGCCGGGCGCGTGCTGGCTCTGTTCGCGCACCTCATTGGCGCGGTGGTGGTAATGTTTTTGGGCCAGTCAACCGCAGTCATGCCCATAAGTTGCCAAAGCGTGTTCGCCGCCTTGCTATGAAGTCGGCACTGTCTTCTAAGCAAGCCGAAGGTAAGCTAGTGATCCTGAAGGATACTTCACTCAAGGAAGGTAAAACCAAAACTCTTGTCGAAATGTTAAAAAAGTTGGGATGGTTGAATGCGTTGATCGTTGGCGGCAATGTGATCGATGATAATTTTGAGCGCGCGGCTCGCAATATTCCGGAAATCGATGTTCTACCGAGTGCGGGTGCCAACGTTTACGATATCCTAAGACGTGATGTTTTAGTGCTAACCTTAGACGCCGTCGAAGCGTTGGAGGCGCGCCTTAAATGAGTTGGAAATATCTCAATAAAAAAGTTTTAGACCGCAATCGTATGTACGAGATCATACGGTCGCCAGTGATTACTGAAAAGTCGACACTCGGATCGGAATTTAATCAGGTGACATTCAGGGTTCCACTGAATGCGACTAAGCCGGAAATTCGCGCTGCGGTCGAAGGTTTATTCGAAGTTAAGGTCAAGGCGGTTAATACGCTGCGCCAAAAGGGTAAGAACAAGGTTTTTCGTGGTCGGCGCGGGCGCCGTAGCGATTATAAAAAGGCTATAATCTGCCTCGAGGAAGGTCACTCCATCGACGTGACCACGGGAGTTTGAGGATGCCACTGAAGACATTTAAGCCGAATACGCCAAGCACCCGGCAGCTCGTTATTGTGGAGCGTTCGGGATTACACAAAGGCAAGCCGGTTAAGTCATTAACACAAGGACTAACAAAGAAGGCGGGTCGAAACAGCAATGGTCGTATTACGGCGCGCCGTCGTGGAGGCGGACACAAGCGGCTCTATAGGCTTGTCGACCTCAGGCGGCGCAAGTTCGACATGCCGGCAACTGTCGAACGCATTGAGTACGACCCAAACCGAACTGCCTTCATAGCGTTGATTAAGTACAATGATGGTGAGCAGAGTTATATTTTAGCGCCACAGCGGCTCGCCGCTGGAGACGAAGTCATATCAACGCAAGGACGTGCCGACGTGAAGCCGGGCAACTCAATGCCGATGTCGAATATTCCTATTGGAACGATAATTCACAATGTTGAGATGAAAGCGGGCAAGGGCGGTCAGATAGCACGTAGCGCAGGTAACTATGTTCAACTTGTTGGCCGTGACGGCGGTTATGCTCAGTTGAAATTAAATTCTGGAGAGCTGCGCATGGTGCGGGCCGAATGCATGGCAACCATTGGTGCAGTCTCCAACCCGGATCAAGCTAACATTAAATTGGGTAAGGCTGGTCGCAAACGTTGGCTCGGCAAACGGCCGGCGGTCCGGGGAGTAGCTATGAATCCGGTCGATCACCCACATGGCGGTGGTGAAGGCCGCACTTCTGGTGGCCGCCATCCCGTAACCCCTTGGGGTAAACCAACGAAGGGCAAGCGCACGCGCCGCCCGAAAAAGGCGAGTGATAAGTTGATTATCCGTCGTCGTCATAAGCGCTAGGCTGAGGAGAACAGGGTCGTGTCTCGTTCTGTATGGAAAGGTCCGTTCGTAGACGGTTATCTGCTAAAGAAGGCGGAAACCGTTCGTAGTTCCGGACGTAATGATGTTATTCGCACTTGGTCGCGCCGTTCGACAATCTTGCCGCAGTTCGTTGGCTTGACGTTTGGTGTATACAACGGTCAAAAATTCATTCCTGTGCTGGTTACTGAAAATATGATTGGGCATAAGTTTGGTGAATTTTCTCCATCGCGAACCTTCTACGGTCATGCTGCCGATAAGCGCGCAAGGAGAGGCTGAGTGTTATGGGTAAGGTAAAGATGGAACGCCGCTTGGCGGATAATGAGGCGCAGGCTCACGCACGTTTCGTCCGAACGAGCCCACAAAAGCTCAATCTTTTGGCTCAGCAAATCCGTGGTCTGACCGCCGATGCCGCTCTCGCTGCTTTGACTTTTTCGAAGCGCCGCGCCGCTAACGATGTGAAAAAGCTTCTGCAGTCAGCAGTTGCAAATGCTGAGAACAATCATCAGCTCGACGTCGACCGGCTGTATATTAAGGAAGCTACGGTAGGCAAAACACTAGTTCTGAAACGGTTCCGCGCCCGCGCGCGGGGTCGCGTCGGCCGCATTCGCAAGCCGGTTAGCAACCTAACTATTATTGTCGAGGAACGCGAGGAGACGGAATAATGGGTCAGAAAGTAAATCCAATCGGGTTTCGTCTCGGGATTAATCGTACATGGGACTCTCGTTGGTATGCTGGCAAGGAATACGGCGCCCTTCTGCATGAAGACGTGAAAATTCGCGAATATATTGAGAAATCATTGGCTCAAGCCGGTGTCGCACGAATTATAATAGAAAGACCAGCGAAGCGTGCCCGAATTACTATTCACACTGCGCGTCCAGGCGTTGTAATTGGCAAGAAGGGTGCAGATATCGAAAAGCTACGCCTGGACCTCAGTAGGATGACTGGCGGTGATGTTACCTTAAACATCGTTGAAATTCGGAAGCCTGAGATCGACGCTAAGCTTGTGGCTGATAATATTGCGCAGCAATTAACCCGCCGTGTCGCTTTTCGTCGTGCTATGAAGCGGGCAGTTCAGTCGGCTATGCGGCTGGGCGCTGGCGGTATCCGGATTAAATGCGGTGGCCGTCTTGGTGGTGTCGAAATTGCTCGGGCGGAATGGTATCGTGAAGGCCGGGTGCCGTTGCATACCCTGCGTGCCGACATCGATTACGGAACTTCTACGGCCCAAACTACCTACGGCGCCTGTGGTGTGAAAGTTTGGGTGTTCAAGGGCGAGATCATGGAACATGACCCAACAGCCTCCGAACGCCGTCAACAAGAACAACAGCCGCAACGCTAAAGCGGTCGATTAAGGAAGCTAGCAAAATGCTTAGTCCGAAACGTACAAAATTTCGTAAGGCGCATAAGGGCCGCGTTCATGGCAATGCCAAAGGGGGAACGTCTTTAAACTTCGGAACATTTGGTTTGAAAGCGATGCAGCCAGGCCGAATTACGGCTCGCCAGATTGAGGCTTCTCGCCGTGCGTTGACTCGTCATATTAAGCGTGCGGGTAAGGTGTGGATCCGCATTTTTCCAGATGTTCCGGTCAGCAGCAAGCCAGCCGAAGTACGGATGGGCAAAGGTAAAGGATCACCTGAGTATTGGATGTGTCGGGTAAAGCCGGGCCGGGTCATGTTTGAACTCGATGGTGTCGAATCTGAAATCGCCCGTGAGGCTTTGACGTTAGCAGCGGCGAAGATGCCGATCCGCTGCAAAGTTATCCAGCGCGGTGGCCAGGGAGTTTAGGATTATGAAGGCAGAAGACGTGCGGCAGAAAACGGACGATGAATTGAACGATCAACTAGGTGATTTGCAGAAGGAAGCTTTTAACCTGCGTTTTCAACAGGCTAGTGGGCAATTAGAGAACACGTCGCGAGTACGTCAAATTCGCCGGGACATTGCGCGGATTAAAACGGTCCAGCATCAACGCCGTAGTGCCGCGTCCTAAGGAGTAAGAAAGAATGCCTAAACGAGTTATGCAAGGACGTGCCCTACGGGACGCTAAAGACAAAACCGTGTCGGTATTGGTTGAGCGGAGTGTGAAGCATCCACTCTACCAGAAGTTTGTAAAGCAGTCGAAAAAATATCTCGCTCATGACGAGAGGAATGTCTCAAAAGAGGGTGATATTGTGAGAATCCGCGAGGCCCGTCCAATCTCAAAACGTAAGCGTTTCGTTGTGGTTACGGACGCGGCTAACAACGGTTAGGTAGGTCGCCATGATTCAGATGCAATCCAACCTCGATGTAGCCGATAACTCGGGCGCCCGGCGGGTGCAGTGCATCAAGGTTTTGGGCGGCTCGAAGCGGATGATTGCCGGTGTAGGTGATGTCATTGTGGTGAGCGTTAAGGAAGCGATTCCGAGGGGGCGCGTGAAAAAAGGTGATATCCACCGTGCTGTGATCGTAAGGACTGCGAAAGCGATTAGTCGTCAAGACGGTACCAGTATTCGGTTTGACCAAAATGCCGCCGTTCTGATCGACCGCAACAATGAGCCGATTGGTACTCGAATTTTTGGTCCAGTTACGCGTGAATTGCGGGCAAGGCAATTCATGAAAATTGTATCGCTTGCCCCTGAAGTGATCTGACGGACGAGGATCGGATAGTAAGATGGCTGCAAAATTCAGAAAGGGCGACCGGGTTCAAGTGATCGCTGGGAAAGATAAGGGCAAAAAAGGAGATATCCTTCAAGTCCAGTCGTCGAACGGTCGCGTGGTTGTGCAAGGTGTTAATATAGCGCGTCGCCACACACGTCCGAGTCAAACGACAACGGGTGGAATTATTGATAAGGAAATGCCGATTGCGGTTTCTAATTTATCTCATATCGATCCAAAGGATGATCAGCCGACCCGGGTTGGTTTTAAATTTCTCGATGATAACCGGAAGGTTCGCTTTGCGAAGCGGTCCGGCGAAATCATCGATAATTAAGGGAGACGCTCACGATGTCGACTGACGGTTACGTGCCGCGGCTCAAAGAACACTATGATTCTGTGGTACGGGCTTCGCTTGGCGAGAAGTTTAACTATAACAACATGTTAGAGACGCCACGGCTCGATAAAATTGTGGTTAATGTAGGCGCCGGCGAAGCCGTCGGCGATAGCAAGAAAATCGGCTCTATTTGTGATGACCTCGCGTCGGTTACCGGTCAAAAGCCTGTGATAACTCACGCGAAGAAGTCAATTGCAAATTTTAAACTTCGGGAGGGTATGCCGATCGGTGCAAAAGTGACTCTGCGCCGAGGTCGGATGTACGAATTCCTTGATCGCTTGATTACTGTCGCATTGCCGCGGGTTCGTGATTTTCGCGGCCTTTCGCCCCGAAGTTTTGACGGGCGCGGTAATTACTCGCTCGGACTGAAAGAGCAAATCGTATTTCCCGAGATCGATTACGACCAAGTTGATTCGATCCGCGGGATGGACATTGTCATCTGCACAACGGCTAAGACCAATGAAGAGGCACATGCGCTTCTCGAAGGTTTTAATATGCCGTTTCGTAGTTGATTAGCTGGTGAGGTTTTGAAGCATGGCTAAAAAAAGCGCCATCGAACGGAACAAGAAAAGAATAATGTTGGCCAAGAAGTATGGGGGCAAGCGGGAACGATTGAAGGCGATCGCGAGCAATCGCGAATTGTCGGCAGAAGAACGTTTTTCTGCTCGTATGAAGCTGGCGCAATTGCCGAGAAATTCGTCACCAGTACGAATTCGCAATCGTTGTGAGTTGACGGGGCGTCCGCGCGGGTATTACCGAAAATTCAAGCTGTCTCGCATTGCTTTGCGGGAATTGGCATCGAACGGTCATATCCCTGGTATGACCAAGTCGAGTTGGTAGGGAGAGCAGTGGAATGTCATTGAGTGATCCATTGGGCGATATGCTCACCCGTATCCGGAACGGTCAGCAGAGCGGCCGACCGACGGTAATTTGTCCGTCTTCCAAGTTACGGGCCAACGTGCTTGAGGTGTTGAAGCGCGAAGGGTTTATACGTGATTTCAGCTGGGCTGAAATTCGAAGCGGCATTAGCGAATTGACGATTGAATTGAAGTACCACGACGGTCAGCCCGTTATTCGCGAAATCAAGCGCGTGTCCACGCCTGGCCGCCGGGTTTATTCAAAGATTAAAGATTTGCCGCGGATCTATAACGGTTTGGGTATTTCCATACTGTCAACCCCACGTGGCGTCCTTTCGGATGCAGAAGCGCGGGATCAGAATGTTGGCGGCGAAGTTCTTTGCCGGGTATTCTAGGAGGTACTGTATGTCACGCATAGGTCAGAATCCCGTAAATATTCCGGACGATGTTGAAGTATCGATCGTCAACGGTCAACTGACGGCGAAAGGAAAACTTGGGACGCAGAGCGTGCGCCTGTTACCGGCTGTCAAGGTCGCAGTTGAAAATGGGCAGGTAATAGTTCGGCCGATTAATGATGGCAAACGTGCCCGAACAATGTGGGGTACAACGCGAAGTTTGGTTAACAATGCTGTTGTTGGCGTGTCTGAAGGGTTTACCAAGAAGCTGGAGGTAAATGGCGTTGGCTATCGCGCTCAGGTCCAGGGCAAAAAGATTAATCTCCAGCTGGGATATAGCCACGATATAAGCTACGAAGTTCCAAGTGAAATTAAGGTCGAAATTGAAGGTGATCGCGGCAATATCATTTCGATTAGTGGTCCAGATAAACAAGTGGTTGGTCAGGTTGCTAGTGAAATTCGTTCCTTCAGGAAGCCCGAGCCCTATAAGGGCAAGGGGGTCAAGTATGTTAACGAGCAGATCCTTCGTAAGGAAGGCAAGAAGAAATAAAGGGTTCAGGTAATGTTGAATAATAAAAAGCTGTTTGAGCGCCGGAAGCGGCGAACACGGCACCGGTTACGCAAGGCTGAACGTATTAAGCCACGCCTTTCGGTATTTCGCTCAAGCAAGCATATCTATGCGCAGGTTATCGATGATTTGGAAGGTAAAACTGTAGTAGCAGCTTCGTCAATAGATAAGGACTTGCGCGAAGGCTTGAAGACTGGCGCTGACCGAGAGGCGGCGGCACAGGTTGGTAAGTTGGTTGCCGAGCGGGCAAAATCAGCCGGTGTGGAAACCGTCGTTTTTGATCGGGGCGGATACCTTTATCATGGTCGTGTGAAAGCGTTGGGCGACGCTGCACGCGAAGCTGGTCTTAAATTTTAGTGAAGGACTAAATCAATGGCGCGAATGCAGAACGAGCGCGGTGGACGCGGTGGGCGCGATCGGCGGGACGACGGGCCGGATCTCGTCGAAAAGCTGGTTGCAATTAACCGCGTAGCCAAGGTCGTAAAGGGCGGCCGCCGCTTTGGTTTCTCTGCGATCGTTGTGGTCGGTGATGGGAATGGTCGGGTTGGTTATGGCCTCGGCAAGGCACGCGAAGTTCCAGAAGCTATCCGAAAGGCGACTGATCAGGCTCGGAAGGGAATGATTCGGGTGCCGCTTCGCGAGGGCCGGACGCTGCATCACGATATCAATGGGCGTTACGGTGCTGGCCGAGTATCTTTGCGAAACGCTCCTCCAGGCACAGGTATCATTGCTGGCGGCCCGATGCGTGCGGTGTTTGAAGCGCTTGGCGTGCAGGATGTCGTCGCAAAGTCAATTGGCACATCGAATGCGCACAACATGGTGAAAGCAACATTCCAGGCTCTTGGTGCTTGTGTTTCGCCCCGCCAGATAGCAGCGAAGCGCGGTAAGAAAGTTGGGGATATTGTTGGCCGCCGAGGTGATACAAGCGTCAAAGTGAAGGAACAGGCGAATGGCTAGCAAGAAGACCCTTCGAGTGACTCAAATTGGTAGTCCGATTCGCCGCCAGAAAGACCAGCGGGCCACACTGGTGGGGCTTGGACTTAATAAGATGCACAAGACTCGGGAGCTTGAGGACACGCCTTCTGTTCGGGGCATGATTGATAAAGTAAAGCATCTGCTCCGTCTCGAAGAGTAAGCTAGGCGTCTTTAGATGCCAATTGGAGAAGAAATAAAATGAAATTGCAGGAACTGTCGGATAACCCGGGCGCGAGGCATAACTCCAAACGCGTTGGCCGAGGCATTGGCTCTGGAAAGGGCAAGACGGCGGGACGTGGGCACAAGGGGCAAAAGTCTCGTGCGGGTGCTACGGTAAAAGGCTTTGAAGGTGGCCAGATGCCCCTCTATCGCCGCGTCCCTAAACGTGGTTTTACGAATATTTTCCGCAAACGTTATGCGGAAGTGAACGTTGGCCGACTCCAGCAGGCGATCGATAATAAGAAAATCGACGCGAAAAAAACTATCGATAGCGAAGCGTTAATTGTTTCCGGTGTTGTCCAACATCTACATGATGGCGTGCGCCTTCTTGCAAAAGGTGACTTGAAGGCGAAAGTTACCATTGAGGTTTCCGGCGCTTCTAAAGCTGCAATCGAGTTGGTTGAGAAGGCAGGTGGCAAAGTTGTTATTTTGGAGGCGAAAAGCAATAAAAAAGAGTCTCCAAAGAAACCGAACAAAAAATCCGAGGCGAAAGTTGCATTGGAAGCAAACGACGCGTCGAAAAACTAGTAATTTCAACGCGTCAGTTCGAGGACCTTTATAAATGGCGTCAGCGGCCGAGCAATTAGCGGCAAACTTCAATTTCGGCGCTCTATCGAAAGCGACCGAGCTGAAAAAGCGGATTTGGTTTACACTCGGCGCCCTCGTAATTTATCGACTTGGAACTTATATCCCGTTGCCCGGCATAGATTCTGGTGTTGTTGCCCAGATCTTCAATCAGCAGGCGGGTGGTATCATCGGTATGCTTGATATGTTCGCCGGTGGCGCCTTAAGCCGGATGTCGATCTTCGCGCTAAATATCATGCCATATATTTCGGCTGCAATTATCATGCAGTTGATGACAGCAGTGTCACCTCACTTTGCGGCGATGAAGAAAGAAGGTGAGTCGGGTCGCAAGAAGATCAACCAATATACGCGTTACGGGACTGTACTCCTAGCGACATTTCAGGCCTATGGTTTAGCGGTTGGTATGGAAAGCATGCAAGGCACTCAAGGAAGTGGAGCCGTAATGAACCCGGGTCTTTTCTTTCGGGCGACAACAGTTATAACAATTGTTGGTGGCACGATCTTCTTGATGTGGTTGGGTGAGCAGATTACTCAGCGTGGTGTCGGGAATGGTATTTCACTAATCATCTTCGCAGGCATTATTGCCGAACTGCCGGCGGCGATTGCTCAGACCCTTGATATGGGTCGGACTGGCGCTTTGCCGACAATTGCCATAATTGCCATCTTGGTTCTGGCGATTGCTGTGATTACATTTATAGTTTTTGTCGAGCGAGCGCAGCGGCGCATTGTGGTTCAATACCCTAAACGTCAGCAAGGTAATAAAATGTTTGGTGGTGAATCCTCGCACCTGCCACTCAAGCTGAACACCTCCGGCGTTATTCCGCCAATTTTCGCTAGCTCTATGCTTCTGCTGCCGTTTAGCATTATTAGTTTTTCGGGCGGCCGCGGACCCGAGTGGCTAACGACGGCATCTGCGATGATTGGGCCTGGCCAGCCTCTCTTCTTGCTTCTATTCGTTACATTGATCGTTTTCTTTGCATTTTTTTACACCGCAATCGTTTTCAATCCCGAAGAGACGGCGGATAATCTAAAGCGCAATGGCGGCTTTGTGCCAGGAATTCGACCCGGCAAGAATACGGCTGATTACCTCGATCATGTGCTGACGCGATTGACGGTGGTGGGAGCGGCTTATCTAGCTATAATATGCATTATTCCGGAATGGTTACGGACTCAAGCTGCCGTTCCGTTTTATTTTGGCGGAACTAGCCTTCTGATTGTTGTGACCGTGACTATGGACACCGTAGCCCAGGTACATGCTCATCTGCTTGCGCACCAATACGAAGGACTGATTAAGAAATCAAGATTGAGGGGCAGAAGGGGATGATCCTTATACTCTTGGGCCCCCCCGGGTGTGGCAAAGGCACGCAAGCTAAGCGATTAGAAAAAGCACACAGTGTGATGCAACTTTCGACAGGCGATATGCTGCGCGCAGCTGTCGCGTCGGGCAGCAAAATGGGTAAGCAGGCGAAAAAAGTGATGGACGCAGGGGAGCTGATGCCCGATGAAATTATGATAGAAATAATTTCCGAACGCATTGACCGGCCTGATTGTGCCAAGGGTTTTATTCTTGATGGTTTTCCGCGCACAACACCGCAAGCTGAAGCGCTAGACAAGCTTTTAGCCCAAAAATCGTTAGAACTTGCGAAGGTTATCGAGTTGAAAGTCGATGAAGAGGCCTTGGTTGAACGTATTACGGGGCGTTACAGCTGTGCGAATTGTGGCGCTGGATACCACGACAAATTTCAAAAGCCAAAGCGAGACGGTATATGCGATTCTTGCGGCGATACGAAGTTTACGCGGCGTTCCGACGATAATGAAGAAACAGTCCGGTCTCGTTTATCAGCGTATAACCACCAAACGGCGGAAATAGTGCCATATTATGGCGCGAAAGGGAACTTGGTCGAAATCGATGGAATGCTCAATATCGAGGATGTTACGCTCGCAATTCAACAGGTAATCAATTGATACTGGTGTTTGACAGGGGTGTCCAAAGCCCTATAATCCGCCGCCTCGGTGGACTTCGGGCCTCCGAAAATGTTTTGCTTACCCTAGAGAACAAAAGACCAATTAGCGAAATCGGCCGAAGGTCGATTAAGGCAAGGAGTTTATGACGTGGCACGCATTGCAGGCGTTAACATTCCAACTCAGAAGCGCGTTTCAATTGCGCTAACTTATATTCATGGAATTGGACGGAAAAAGGCGGTGGAAATTTGTGGAAAATGCGCAATTCCGGATGAACGTCGGGTGAACGACCTGACGGAAGTGGAAGTTATTAGAATACGTGAGACGATTGATTCTGATTATCTGGTCGAGGGTGATCTTCGGCGTGAAGTTGCCATGAATATCAAGCGTTTGATGGATCTAGGTTGTTATCGCGGCGTTCGGCACCGGAAAGGGCTGCCGGTTAACGGGCAGCGTACCCACACAAATGCGCGTACGCGCAAAGGGCCCGCCCGCGCGATTGCGGGCAAGAAGAAAGTTACGAAGTAAAAGGAAAGTCCTATGGCGAAGGCGGCAGCGGTGCGCGTCCGTAAACGCGAACGTAAAAACATTACCTCGGGCGTTGCGCATGTAAATGCGACGTTCAACAATACTTTGATCACAATCACCGATGCGCAAGGAAATGCGATTTCGTGGTCTTCCGCTGGTGGTATGGGCTTTAAAGGTAGCCGGAAATCGACACCCTATGCAGCTCAGGTGGCAGCGGAAAGCGCAGCTCAAAAAGCACAAGAGCACGGCATGAAGACGCTTGAGGTTAATGTGAAGGGGCCAGGTTCGGGGCGTGAATCAGCGTTGCGGGCGCTTCAGGCCGCCGGCTTTAACATCACAGCGATCCGTGATGTAACGCCAGTTCCGCATAACGGATGTCGCCCACCTAAGCGGCGTCGGGTCTGATTTTATTTAGTTTGGCGCACCGGCTGGTCTGGCGCGCTCAATAATCATCATGATGGCAAGGGGCACTTATTACCCCTTTGAATGCTAAAAAGAGGTTGCAAACGTGATCCAGAAAAATTGGCAAGCACTTATAAAGCCGAATAAGTTGAATGTTGAGGGCGGTATTAATCCTGAGCGTTCAGCAACCATTGTAGCTGAACCACTTGAGCGCGGTTTCGGCCTGACGCTTGGTAACGCCTTGCGTCGCGTCCTATTGTCATCTCTGCAAGGTGCCGCCGTCACTGCTATTCAAATAGAGGGTGTATTACATGAGTTTTCGTCCCTGCCAGAGGTCCGAGAAGATGTAACCAATATCATCTTGAATATTAAGTCCCTTGCGTTGCAGATGCATGGTGAAGGACCAAAGAAAATGCAGCTTTCCGTTAATGGACCATGTGAGGTCACGGCGGATATGATCGAGACAGGGCACGACATTGAAGTTATGAATCCGGATTTGGTTATTTGTACTCTGGATAAGGGTGCGAAGTTTAACATGGAACTGACCGTTGATACTGGCAAAGGTTATGTCGCCGCTGCAAACAATCGCCCGATAGATGCGCCGATCGGTCTTATCCCCGTCGACTCGGTTTTTAGCCCGGTTCGAAAGGTAACGTATAAAGTCGAGAACACTCGTGTTGGCCAAGTTACAGACTACGATAAGCTCTCGGTCTCGCTTGAGACTAATGGCACGGTGACGCCAGAAGATGCTGTGGCGCTGGCTGCACGTATTCTCCAAGACCAGTTGCAGCTCTTTATCAATTTTGACGAGCCAACAGCACGTGTCGAGGAAGACCTTCCGTCTGAGTTGCCTTTTAATAAAAATCTTCTGCGCAAAGTTGAGGAGTTAGAGCTATCGGTGCGTTCCGCCAATTGCCTCAAAAACGATAATATCGTGTATATAGGCGACCTAGTTCAAAAGACCGAGGCTGAAATGCTTCGCACCCCAAACTTTGGCCGTAAGTCACTTAATGAAATAAAAGAAGTGTTGACGCAGATGGGGTTACACCTGGGAATGGAAATTCCGACGTGGCCACCAGAGAATATTGAAGAGCTTGCAAAGCGGCTGGAAGAACCGTTCTGAGCGGCGCTTTAGAATACTTAAGGAGAGCTAAAATCATGCGACATCGTATGAGCGGACGAAAACTCAACCGTACAAGAGAACATCGCAAGGCGATGTTCTCGAACATGGCGGCCGCCTTAATCAAGCATGAACAGATCAAGACAACTTTGCCCAAAGCTAAGGATTTGCGGCCGATTGTTGAAAAACTGATCACGTTAGGTAAACGCGGTCGCCTAAACGACCGTCGCCGCGCCTTCGCGATGTTGCGGGATGATGCGACAACGAAGAAGCTCTTTGATACTTTGGCAGATCGCTACGCAGACCGCAGTGGCGGGTATACCCGCCTTGTTAAGGCCGGTTTTCGTTATGGGGATACGGCGCCTATGGCGTTGATAGAATTGGTCGAACGCGACACGGAAGCTAAAGGCCTCGATTCAGGGCCGCTGCCGGAAGAGCTTGAGGAAGACGCGGTGTAGAGCGCGAGATGATTTAACTCAAAAGGTCGGCTTTGCCGGCCTTTTCCTTTTCTGAGCTGGCGCGGACCTTGTATTGCCCTGATAAGTTAGAATAGAAATTCTTATGAGTAAAAAATTGCTGAAAACTATATCTGTAATTTTTTTGCTCCCTGTGCTCGATATTGTTTCGGTCGCGCTAGCAGACACGTTGATAGTTCCTGACAGTCAGGCCGAAATAAGACTTTCTTTTGCGCCGATCGTGCGTCGAACAGGACCAGCAGTAGTTAATATATATGCACAGAAGGTTGTTGAGCAGCGTCGTGGCTGGATGTTTAACGACCCATTCTTTCGTCGTTTCTTTGGTGACGAGTTTTCGTTGGGCGGTGGGCCAAAACGCAGTCGAATCGAAAATTCTTTGGGCTCAGGAGTCATCGTTCGTTCCGATGGGATCGTTGTGACCAACAACCACGTTATTAAAGACGCAGATGATATTACCGTTGTCCTAGCAGACCGTCGGGAGTTTGACGCTACTCTACTCTTAAAGGATAAACGGACTGATATTGCCGTCCTTCGGATCGACACAGACGGCGAGAAGCTCTCGGTTGTAGAGTTTTCGGATTCTGACAACCTCGAAGTTGGCGATTTGGTACTTGCTTTGGGAAATCCGTTTGGAGTGGGACGGACGGTGACGAGTGGCATTGTTTCAGCTTTGGCACGCACATCCGTTGGTATTACTGATTATCGTTTCTTCATACAAACCGACGCGGCTATCAATCCGGGTAATTCTGGTGGTGCTTTGGTTGATATGAACGGCGAATTGGTTGGAATAAACACAGCGATTTATTCGCGCTCTGGTGGATCTCTTGGGATTGGTTTTGCAGTGCCAAGCAATATGGTTCGAACGGTTGTTGCCAGTGCTGTTAGCGGAAAGCCGTTGGTTAGGCCTTGGGTTAGTTTTGTCGGAAAATCGGTTACGGCTGACATCGCAAACGCGATTGGATTGTCACGTCCTTACGGCGTTCTCGTCGAAGAGGTGTACTCCAATGGGCCAGCGGATGTGGCTGGACTCCGGCAGGGTGATGTCATTATGCGTATTGGGAAGCATGAGATTGAGGATGGGCAAGCGCTTCGTTTTCGCCTTGCAACTCGCACCCTTGGTGACACGGTTGAGTTGTCGGTGTTCCGGCGTGGTAAAATTTTATTGAAGCAATTAGAACTTGTTCCTCCTCCCGATCTGCCGCCACGTAATATTACGGTCTTGAGGGGGCGCCATCCGCTTGTTGGTGCAAAAGTTGCTAATTTGAATCCGGCTTTGGCAACAGAAATTGGGATTGATAGTGATGCTCAAGGTGTAATTGTTCTCTCCATAGCCCGAAATTCGCCATCCGCGCGCTATGGATTTCGTGTGGGTGATGTCATACTCGAGATTGAGGGGAAATCGATCGGTTTTGTGCGCGAGCTCGAAAAAATTATCCGACAACCCTATAACGGTTGGCGTTTAAAGTTACGGCGTGGTGGCCGGCAGTTAAACGTTCGGATTGGATAGGTTGGCGTGGATTCCCAGGGTCGATTGTTTGAAACAGACGCGCCTCGTCCTCTTGCTGACAAACTGCGCCCAACGTCAATTAATGAGGTTGTTGGGCAAGAACGTCTGCTTGGTGCGAGCGGACCTTTACGTCGTATGCTTGATGACGGCCGGCTTGTCTCTCTAATTTTATGGGGCCCCCCCGGTTCTGGAAAAACTACCATTGCGCGACTTTTAGCGGATCAGGTTGACTTGGAGTTCGAACCACTGACTGCCGTTTTTTCCGGTGTGGCAGACCTTCGGAAAGTATTTGAGAAAGCTATACAGCGGCGTTTGGGCGGTTTCGGAACATTGTTATTCGTCGATGAAATACATCGCTTTAATCGTGCGCAACAAGACGGTTTTTTGCCCTACGTAGAAGATGGTACGGTCGTGCTGGTCGGGGCTACGACGGAAAACCCAAGTTTTGAATTAAACGCAGCACTTCTATCGCGCTGTCAGGTTTTGGTACTTGAACGTTTAGATGCTGAAGCGTTAGAGACGCTGCTTTCCCGTTCGGAGGATACTGTCGGCCGCCAATTGCCGCTTGACAACGATGCGCGGACGGCGGTGCGGGCAATGGCCGACGGAGATGGACGGTTCCTCCTTAATCTTTGCGAACAGTTGTTTCAGTTGCCGGAAGGTACCGCGTTAGACGCCGCTGGATTGAGCGAAGTCGTACAGCGTCGGGCACCGGTCTACGATAAGGGTCAGGATAGCCATTACAATTTGATTAGTGCGCTGCATAAGTCTCTGCGGGGGTCTGATACGGATGCGGCGCTATATTGGTTGGCCCGTATGCTAATAGGTGGCGAGGATCCGAGATACATCGCCCGTCGACTCTTGCGGTTCGCGTATGAGGATATTGGTCTCGCGGAACCGCAAGCCGCGGTTCAAGCATTGACAGCATGGGAGACATACGAACGCTTGGGTTCACCCGAGGGTGAACTCGCGATTGCGCAGGCGGTTATTTATCTCGGAACGGCTCCGAAATCGAACGCTGCCTATAAGGCGCTGAGTGTTGCAACACGTTCGGCGAAGTCTACCGGCTCACTTCCGCCGCCAAAGCATTTACTAAACGCTCCGACGAAGGTGATGTCCGAGCTCGGCTATGGCGACGGGTATTCTTATGACCATGATGCCGAAGACGGATTCTCCGGCCAAAACTACTTCCCAGATGGTGAAGTGCGCCAAACGTTTTACAGCCCGGTCGACCGGGGCTTTGAGCGAGAAGTTCGCAAGCGTTTGGAGTATTGGTCGGAGTTGCGCCGAAAGCGTATGGCTGCTTCGGACTAGACTTCCGCGTTTTCTTTTACAATGTAAGCAATACCCCCGTAGCGAGATTGTCGGATGCGCTCTGATAGCTTTCGATCGGAAAGGAAGTCGTGTACGGCCCGGCTGCATCCGTCCCAATCGTAGTAATCGTCAATTAAGATCAAACCATTTACGGCGACTTTGTCGTAGAGGTTTTCGAGTATACAAATGGTCGAATCGTACCAATCGCCATCAAGCCGTAACACGCTGATATCTTTTCCTGGAGAAAATGTTGGTAAAGTCTGTTCAAACCAACCTTTGTGCGCTTCAAGTTGGCGTCCTGAGTTGTCCAAAAGGCGCATTCCGGCCAAGAAGTCCTCCATCGTGGCTGTATTATTGTTGTACCACAATTTTCCTTCGGCTTGTTCGTGTTGCGCTTTTTTCCCGTCCCATTCGCCCGCAGGCGGCAAACCCTCGAATGAATCAAAGTAATGAAATTCGGTAATCTCGCTAAAAAGTTCGGTGAGTGAAAAGGCCATGCCCCCGCGCCAGGTGCCGCACTCAACAAAGCATCCGCCCTTAAGGTCGTGCCGTTGGCGGTGGTTGTCCGCAACGAATAGATTTCCGAATACAGTTTTTCGAGGCAACATGGTTCGGTTGGAATATTTTCGCCAAAGAGAATAATAGCGAGGCCAACCGGAAATATAATTCCATTTTTGAGACATCAGTGAATACCCAAGTGAGATAACTGGAATTTGGTGTGGACAAATTGGGGTTGTACGTTACGCATGCTCAGATTAGCGTCATATTTAAACCATAGTTGGATAAATCATGAAGACCGTTCTGGCAATTGCCGCGGGCGGCGCCTTGGGCGCGACTGCCCGCTATTATTTTAGTATCGGTGCAGCGAAAGTTTTTGGTGCAGCATTACCTTGGGGAACCTTGTTAGAAAATTTGATCGGGTGTTTCGCGATGGGCGTTTTTGCAGAGCTCATGGACATCTTCTGGACGCCAAACGAAGAAGTAAAAGCATTTCTTACAATTGGGTTTCTCGGAGCTTTTACAACATTCTCAGCATTTTCGCTTGACTTTGCCTTGTTGCATGGACGGGGCGAGCTGTTAATGGCCGGTCTTTACGTTCTGGCCTCTGTCACGGCTTCGATAGGAGGATTCTATTTGGGAATGTTACTTATACGTATGATGTTCCAATGAGCCGAGTACAACACCTAACCGTTGAAGCACCCGATGCTGAACAGCGCCTTGACCGGTGGTTTTTTAAATATTTTCCCAAATTGCCGCGCGGACGCCTTCAGAAACTTTTAAGAACAGGTCAGGTTCGTGTTGATGGAAAGCGTGCTAAAGCCGGCTTGCGTCTCAACATAGGTCAAGAAATTCGTATCCCACCAATTGCGGATGTGCCGGCGGTTCCCGAGGAACGTGGCCGTAGAATTTCAGGAAGTGAAACCGATTTTGTTCAGTCCCTGGTGCTTCATATGGACCGCGAAATCATTGTAATCAATAAGCCTGCTGGGTTAGCTGTTCAGGGTGGTAGTGCAATCAGACATCATCTCGACGGGATGCTTGACGCTTTGCGCTTTGATGCAGATGAATGTCCGCGCCTTATCCATAGGCTTGATAAGGATACCAGTGGAGTAATGATCTTAGCACGCTCAGCCGCATCAGCGCGTAAATTTAGTAAAGCCTTTATGAACCGAGATATTCAGAAGATTTATTGGGCTATTGTGGTGGGGCGGCCCGATCAAGAACAAGGTCGCATAAATCTTCCGCTATCAAAGAAAATAGGGAAGGGGCGCGAACGCGTGGGCGTAGACGAAGATGTTGGTAAAAAAGCTGTTACTGATTTCCAGGTATTAGAGCGGGCGGGCAACCGTCTCAACTGGGTTGCGTTATGGCCCCGAACGGGACGAACGCATCAATTGCGAGCGCATTGCGTGGCAGTTGGTTGTCCAATTTTAGGTGATGGAAAGTACGGAGGGGGGGCAGCTTTTATTGAAGGATTGCCGGAGAATGCCAAGAGACTGCAGCTACACGCTCGAGAAATTGTTATTCCTCAGAAGGGGCGGCTTGATCAGAGGTTTGTTGCCCCTCTACCGCCTCATATGATGGATGTCTGGGAAATGCTAGGTTTCGATGTGGATCGGCCTAGACAGCCGTTTGATAGTATAAATTGATAATTTGGCCTAGGTGTTTTTAGCAAGAAAATTGGCGACCGTAGCGTTAAACGCCTTGGGCGTTTCAAAATATGGCGAATGCCCAGCCGTTGGTAATTCGGTAACTGTTGATCCTGGAATATATTTTGAAACTTCACGAATTAACCCGGGTGGGAAGAGTTGGTCGTGTTCACTTGTAATCATCAGCGTAGGAATAGCGTAGCCATCCATTTCGTCAGGCTCTACGCCACCAGGGTGGCCTCCTCTGCCAAGGTCATTAGGAAGATTAATATTGAGTGACCCGATATGACGGTAAAGATAGGCGGCGCTGGGCTGTCGGTTTGGGAAATCGGACGCAACTGCGGCGTTACCAACGCCCCGCTCTAAAAATTGCTGTCTAGATTTTTTTAGTGCAATATGGACGTTGGGAATATTGAGGCCTCCCGGCGTGTTTGAAAGCACTAAGCAGGAAACACGTGAAGGATAATGCACTGATGTACGTAGTCCCGTCCACCCCCCCATAGATTGGCAAACAATCGCTGCGCAACCTATTTTTTCTTGGTCTAGGATTGCTACCAGGTCACTGTCAAAAAGGCTTCGATCGAATTTCTCTTTAGGGCAGATCGAGCGACCGAACGTTCGATGGTCAAAAACAATTACTTTGTAATTTTGAGCGAAGTGAGGAACTTGTTGCCACCAGCTCGCCGCATTGCCGCCGCGGCCATGGGCAAATACGACTGCAGGACCATTGCCATGCACTTCGTAATATATACTAGCCCCATTCGTTTCGACCGTTGGCATGCTTGCCTCCTTATTCGGTTCAAGATCAAGAAAGATAAGTGAGGTCTATCTCGGGTTACCTCAAACGCAATCTTTTCTGGTTCATGCGGATTGCCGTGTGTAGGTATAAATATATGCAAAAATTAATGAATTGCTGAAAAAGATCACTTTTTTAAGTAACCGCCCACCTCAGTTTTTTTATTTTCGAATGCGATGGCATATTGGTTGATAGTGCTAGTTCTATAGTCATGGCGACGACCAGAGCTTGGGAGATGTAAGGTTTGTCGCCACCAGAATCCGTGGGTGTGCGTTCGGTTGTCTGTCTACATCCTGGAGAAGCAATGTACCGATCACATCCCGGAGGCAGTATTGCCGTTCACAATCGCATGGTCGAGTACTATAAAAACTTGGTTCTCCAAATTAGCAAACATTCTGAAGCATGTTAATAATCTAAACAGCACGTTAGACACTTATGGGGAGCTCGATGATGTTTCTCTCATTAACTTTGAGGATCATTATTAACTCGAAGTTTAGTTAGTAATTTGGTTTTATTGCAAAAATTAATTTATTGGTGAACGATTAATGATGGCTAATGAGCAATTGAGCAGCGGCCGCCCAAAACGGTTTTATAAGACCGTGGCTGTAGAAGAAGTAGCAACAGGATTTTCTATTGTTCTAGATGGCCGATCTGTCCAGACACCGCTTAAGTCTTTACTAAGTCTGCCGACGCGGTCGCTCGCCGAACTGATTGCCGAGGAATGGGATGCGCAACTGGAGACTATTGATGTTGCGAAGATGCCGTTGGCCGGGTTTGCAAATGCAGCTATAGACCGAGTCGCGGCGGGCAGAGCGAATTTTGTATCGGAAATTGCGAGCTATGCGGAAACCGACCTCTTGTGCTACCGGGCGGAGGAACCTGCGGCATTGGTCGAACGACAAGGAGAAGTTTGGCAACCCCATCTCGACTGGCTGGCACGTGCAAAAAATGTACGGCTCCAGACGACATCCGGCATCATGCACGTGAGACAAGAAGAAGAGGAATTAAAAAAAATCTGGGCGATTGTAGACGATCGCGACGATTTTTCTTTGACTGCTTTGCATGCACTGACGACTGGAAGCGGCTCTGTCATCCTGGCACTCGCTGTAGCGGATGGTGATTTAACCGCTGAAGAAGCATTGAGTGCGAGCGAGTTGGATGCGCTGTTTCAAGCGGAACGATGGGGCGAAGATCCTTTAGCGGTCGAGCGGCGGGGAAGGCTTTTGGGCGAACTTGTGCAAGCTGAACGCTTTTTACAGTTTTTGTAGGGCCTTATGAGTTTTATTAAGCAGCAATTGTTGAGTGTATATCAGCGCTGTAATATTGATGTCGAAAAATGGCTGAGGGAGAAGCCTAAATATGGATGAAATAATCCAAGCCCTTGAGGATAAACGTTCCCAAGCAAGGCTCGGTGGTGGGCAACGTCGCATCGATTCACAACATGCGAAGGGCAAATTGACCGCACGTGAACGAATTGAAGTCTTTCTCGACGTTGGGTCATTTGAAGAATGGGATATGTTCGTTGAACACGACTGCAACGAATTCGAGATGGCTGAGCAAAAGGTGCCGGGTGACGGGGTCATCACTGGGCATGGCACGGTCGACGGCAAAAAGATTTTCGTATTCAGTCAGGATTTTACCGTTTTTGGCGGTTCTCTCTCTGCAGCGCACGCGCGTAAAATTGTGAAAATTATGGAACAGGCGATGAAGGTCGGTGTGCCGGTTGTCGGTTTGAATGATTCTGGTGGTGCACGAATTCAAGAGGGTGTCGCCTCACTGGCCGGTTATGCTGATGTCTTCCAACTGAATGTCCTCGCATCCGGCGTTATTCCGCAAATTTCGGTTATTATGGGACCTTGCGCTGGTGGGGCGGTTTATTCGCCAGCGATGACGGATTTTATTTTCATGGTCAAGGACTCGTCTTACATGTTCGTAACGGGACCTGACGTTGTGAAAACCGTTACTCATGAAGAAGTAACACACGAGGAGCTAGGTGGGGCGATAACCCATACAACAACTTCCGGTGTGGCGGATTTGGCTTTCGAAAATGATGTGGATGCGCTTCTCCAACTGCGCAATTTTATAGGGTTTTTGCCTTCATCCAACCGCGAAAAGGCGCCTCGTATTACGACCCAAGATCCAGAGGATCGACCAGAACCATCGCTAGATACTCTAGTTCCGTCTAATCCGAATAAGCCGTATGACATTAAGGAACTTATCGGAAAAATTGTCGACGAGGGGAATTTTTTCGAACTTCAACCGAGCCATGCGGGCAACATCGTAATCGGTTTTGCGCGAATGGGCGGTCGGCCGATTGGTATTGTTGCAAATCAGCCCATGGTATTGGCTGGCTGTTTGGACATTAACTCGGCAAAGAAGGGCGCTCGTTTCGTCCGTTTTTGCGATTGTTTTAATATTCCGCTTATTACGTTGGTCGATGTGCCTGGTTTCCTTCCTGGAACCGACCAGGAATACAATGGGATTATCAAGCATGGCGCGAAGCTTCTATTTGCCTTTGCGGAAGCGACTGTGCCGAAGGTCACTATAATTACGCGGAAGGCTTATGGCGGCGCATACGACGTTATGAGCTCAAAGCATCTACGCGGCGATGTAAACTATGCTTGGCCGACCGCTGAGATAGCGGTTATGGGATCAAAGGGGGCAGTTGAAATTATTTTTCGACAAGACATTGGTGACACGGCAAAGATAGAGCAGCGCACCCAAGAATACCAAGAGCGTTTCGCGAATCCCTTTGTGGCAGGTTCACTTGGATTTATCGATGATGTAATTATGCCGCGAAATACGCGTCGGCGTATTTGCCGTGCTTTAAACCTACTCGAGAATAAGAAACTCAAAAACCCTTGGAAGAAGCATGCGAATATCCCACTCTAGACAAGGCTTTTCATAATGGAAGATGAACGGCGTGAAAGGGCTAATCGCCGGCTTCGCATCTTTAGGTTACATATGTTTCTCTATATTGGGGTAATGGCAATTCTCATACCGTTTAATTTATTAACGGGGCCTGAGAATCTTTGGTTTGTGTTCCCATTGGTTGCTTGGTGTGCGCCGCTTGCCATAAATGTTGCTTGGGCTATGGGCCTGTTAGACGGCCGTTAAGTTATATAAGGGAAGTTACCTGATGAGCAGGATCATGATCGATCTCTATAGTGATACGCAATCAAAGCCGACACCGGAAATGCGGATGGCGATGGCAGAAGCGGAAGTTGGTGATGAACAGCAGGGTACTGACCCTACCGTGTCCAAGCTCTGCGAAATGACGGCAGAACTATTGGGGAAGGAAGATGCTGTCTTTTTGCCCTCTGGGACAATGTGCAACCAAATTTCAGTTGCGGTCCATTGCCGCCCCGGTGATGAAATTATTGCCGACAGGACTGCGCATATAGTAAATACTGAAGGTGGAGGCCTTGCAGTATTTGCTGGTGCTATGGCGCGTACGGTGGATGGCGAACGCGGTGTCTTTTCCGGCGAACAATTAAAAGAGGCCATCCGTAACCCGAGACGTCACACACCGAAACCTCGTATGGTCGTTGTCGAGCAAACTTCTAATAGTGCTGGAGGCTCTGTCTGGCCCCTAAATTCAGTTATCGAAGTTGGGGCTATAGCCCGAGAGAAAAATTTGATTATGCATATGGACGGAGCGCGTTTGTTGAACGCCGTTGTTTCTAGCGGTAACAGTGCTAGCGAATTTTCTGAACCGTTTGATTCGCTTTGGCTTGATCTTTCGAAGGGATTGGGTTGCCCAATTGGAGCTGTACTTGCGGGCAGTAGAAACTTTATTGAGCAAGCCTGGCAGTGGAAACAACGTATGGGGGGCGCGATGCGCCAGGCCGGAATTGTCGCTGCCGCGGGTGTTTACGCGTTACAGCATCACGTGGACAGAATGGTTGAAGACCACAACAACGCCGAACTCTTTGGTCAGTTGCTTGGTAATACGCCCGGCATTTCGGTTGAGGACGATATAGAGACCAACATGGTTTTCTTCAACGTGGAGGGTACAGGTCTGACGGCGGAAACATTTCGAGATCGTTTGATTGCTGAGCATGGAATTCGAATTGGTGCGAGTGATCTATATCGTATGCGGGCAGTTACGCATTTAGATATTTCGTGTGAGGAAATAAAAAGAGCCGCGGCGGCTGTTTGCGATTTGGCCCGTTCGGCTCAATCTTAATGTACCGCCACACATTTGCCGATGAGGTATGTCTTAATAATTGACGTCAAATCAAAACAAGAAGTAACGGGTACCGAATGTGTCGGGCATTCCATTCCCAATTAACAAGGCATTGGTGCGCTTTTAGGATGAATAGAACTACGTTCTTTTCCCTTAAGTTGACAAAGCTGCAAATTTCGTTCGAATGGCGTTAATGGTTATGAAGACGGCAAACGGATAATTCTCCAAATGTTCAAGAAAATTTTGATAGCCAATCGAGGTGAAATAGCCTGTCGTGTGATAAAAACGGCAAAGCGCATGGGAATTGCAACCGTAGCCGTTTACTCAGATGCCGACGATGGTGCTCTGCATATGAAAATGGCGGATGAGGCAGTTCACATTGGCGGATCGGCGTCATCCGAGAGTTATCTGGTAGCAGAGCGGATTATTGGAGCAGCGCAAGAGACTGGTGCCGAGGCTATCCATCCCGGATACGGTTTTCTGTCGGAGAATGCGACATTTGCCGCGAAACTGGAGGCAGATGGAATCGTATTTATTGGTCCTAATACCAATGCTATCGGCACTATGGGCGATAAGATTGAGTCGAAGAAACTCGCTGGAGAAGCGGGCGTTAACATAATTCCGGGCCACACGGCGGCCATTCCTGATGCGGAATCCGCCGTCGAAATTGCTAAAGGGATCGGTTTCCCTGTCATGATTAAAGCATCGGCCGGCGGGGGGGGAAAGGGCATGCGTATTGCCCGAAATCAAGAGGAAGCCAAATCGGGCTATGAATCTGCGGTCAATGAAGCAAAATCCAGTTTTGGCGACGATCGTGTGTTTATTGAACGCTTCGTCGAGGACCCACGGCACATAGAGATACAAGTTATAGCAGATTCGTTTGGCAATGTCTGTCACCTCGGTGAACGCGAATGTTCGATTCAACGTCGCCATCAAAAGGTCATTGAAGAGGCACCGTCTCCCTTCGTAACGGAAACGTTGCGAGCAGAAATGGGTGCCCAGGCGATAGTCTTAGCCAAAGCGGTTGATTATCGCTCTGCTGGTACTGTCGAGTTTATCGTCGATAAAGATCGGAACTTTTTCTTTCTGGAAATGAATACGCGACTGCAGGTTGAACACCCAGTCACGGAATATGTCACTGGTCTGGATTTGGTCGAATTAATGATACGTGTGGCAGCGGGCGAAGTGCTTCCAATCTCACAAAAAGACGTTTCACTGTCTGGATGGGCAATAGAAGCCCGCGTTTATGCCGAAGACCCCCTGCGTAATTTCATGCCATCAATTGGCCGCCTTGTTCGCTATCAAGCACCCGAAGAGGACGAAAATGTCCGAGTCGATACAGGTGTTTTTGAGGGTGGCGAAATTTCAATGTTTTACGATCCGATGATTGCTAAGCTGATCGCCGGAGGTAAAGACAGAGAAATGGCGATTAGACGAATGCGTGACGCACTCGACCGTTTTTATATTCGTGGCATCGCGCATAACATCCCATTTCTGGCCAACTTAATGAAGCATCCGAGATTTGTGGATGGGCTTCTGACAACTGGATTCATTGAAGAGGAATTTCCTGATGGATTCCGGCCGTCGCATTTATTACCGAATGATCCGATGCTATTGGTCGCCGTGGCTGGCTTGCTACATCATCAGACCGCTGAGCGGTTTGCTGCGAATGATGATGTGGGAGAGGTCCAACGAGAATATGTCGCGTTCCTTGAAGATGACGAGGCCCGGGAATTTCCTGTTTGCTGCGGTCAAGCTGATGAGGGATGGCTTATCAAGGTGGATGCCGTGGCATTTAAAATTCTTGGAACTTGGAAGGCTGGCGATCGGATTTTTGAGGGAATGGTTAATGGCAAAAATGTATACGTTCAGATCGGTTATAACGAGGTTGGTTACGAGCTTACTCACTCCGGCGGGCAAATGAATGTTCGACTGGTTGATCCGCATGTGGCTGAATATCAACGTCTGATGCCGGCGAAAGAAGCCCCTGACACGTCAAAGTTTCTATTGTCACCAATGCCGGGCCTGCTAATTCGTTTGGCGGTCGAGAATGGTCAGGAAATCAAGTCGGGTGAAGAATTGGCAGTTGTAGAAGCGATGAAAATGGAAAACATACTTCGTTCTGAGCACGACGGCGTGATTGCCATGATCCACGCAAAGCCGGGTGACAGTTTGGTAGTTGATCAAAAGATCCTTGAATTCGAATGAATGCCGGCAACGAATACTGTGTTCAAGCGCGGATATCAGGCCGCGTGCAAGGGGTTTGGTATCGGGCGTGGACCGAAAAACAAGCGACAGCGCGGCATTTGCGCGGCTGGGTACGCAATCTAAGCGACGGCTCGGTTGAAGCGGTTTTTGCAGGTGAACGCGCCCAGGTCGAGGCAATGATTGAAGCCTGCCGACAAGGTCCAACAGAGGCCCGAGTACTTAACATCGAATTCCAAGTAATAGAATATTTGCAAAGTGGCTTTAAGGTGTTGCCGACGAATTATTCTTAGGGGGCTTTGAAAAAATCTGTTCGAAAGTGGCAATAAGCGAGACGTCCAAGTCGTGCATCGAGACTGGCAGACCCAGGTCTACAAGCGAGGTTACGCCAAGGTGACTGTCCGAAATGCCACAGGGAACGATCGCCTCGAAATGACTTAGGTCGGGCTCAACATTGATTGAGATGCCGTGGAAGGCGACCCAGTGGCGTACCCGGACGCCAATTGCAGCTATCTTGTCCTCTTTGCCAGCTCCACGATCGATCCAAATGCCCACGCGACCAGGCCGCCGTTGGCCGTTTACGTTAAATGTAGCGAGTGCTTGAATCACCCATTCTTCCAATGAATTAACGTATTTCCTGATGTCTTTTCCCCGAAGCTCTAGATTGAGCATAGCGTAGACCACGCGTTGGCCGGGTCCGTGATAGCTAAATTGACCACCACGGCCTGTTTTGTGGACGGGGAAGCGGTCTGCCTCCAGCAAATCTTCTAGTCGTGCGCTGGTGCCGGCGGAAATGAGCGGAGGATGTTCTAAAAACCAGATCATTTCCGGCGCTTTGCCCGCGGATATATCTCCAACCCGACGTTCCATAACTTTAATAGCTTTTTCATATGGAACGGGTTCTTTTTCAATCCGTATTTCGGTCGACCCTACATATCGTGCTATCGAATTATTTTCAGCGATTGTCTGCATTCTCTTGCGGGTTGACCTCGGTTTTGTTATGTCCCGGCCTTCAATACATCAATTCGAGCCATCCGGCTCCAATTGATTTTGTCCCTGGCGGTCGTGGCGGAACTGGTAGACGCGCATGGTTGAGGGCCATGTTCTCGAAAGGGAGTGCAGGTTCAATTCCTGTTCTGGGCACTTTTATTTTTGTTATTTAGTTGATTAAGAATAGATTATGGTATGTTTTATTCTTATTTGACATAAATGTTCCATAGAATTAAGATAAAACCAACACTTCT
>MDTE01002800.1_pt1 | contig 29065 bp, 32 predicted proteins | sample 811231 | NCBI WGS metagenome assembly MDTE01 (sample SAMN05326651, study PRJNA326480) | marine metagenome | isolation source: seawater | place: Indian Ocean: Red Sea | collected 2010 | reverse complement strand
TTAAATAAGAGCGTTCCGGTTGTGGTTACTATCTCCGTTCTGGTTACAAATTTACCGTCTGAAGCTCTATATTGTAATAATGCACCATCATTTAAGTCTGTCGTGTCAACATCGCCTAATAATTTTAATTGTAAAGTGCTGTTCCCAGCTGCCTGAGCTGAGGGTAAGGTTACTGCTACTTTCTGTGGACCGGCACTTGTATTAACGTTGATTTTAGCTGTAATATCAGGCATAAATCTCCCTCTCTTTTCTATATTTATAACGAAAACGAGTTAGAATTAAGTTGAAACCTGTGGACGTACCGAGATAATTCCTTCAATTACTCTGGTTACAACATCTCCTGTCTGGATTTCTAGGTCATAGACATATCTAGTATCATCTAGGGCTGTTGTTTGAGCTGCTGTAAGTGATAAAGTCACTACACCTGTAGCAGCGTCTGAAGCTATTGTAGTTGTGAAATCTTGTCTAGTTTGCGTGGATTGATACCCTTTTGCTAACTTTGCTCTTGCCGTATAACCTGTCAAATTAAAAGCATTACCATTGGCGTCTTTCACCGTCACATCCGAGGTAAAAGTTGCGCCTTGGTCTATTGTTAAGTTAGCTATAGCGGCCATCTATTTCTTCTCTGATTCTGTCTCTGGTTTCTCTTTTTCTATTAATTCTACTATTTTAGCATTATAATGTTTTGTCAAAACGTCAATTTTTTCAAGCTCAAGTTTATGTCTTGTAGCGTTGACCTGAATTTCTTGTCTTACCACTAGGTAATTTTGTAATTCTGGACTGAATTTTGTCTCATCATAAGTTTTTCCATCAATTGTAATCATATCACATTTTCTCCTTTATACTATTTATAATAGTTTTTCTATATCTTTTGTACCATTTAAAGTAAACATTAAAGCTATTCTTGGTCTATTACTCATATTAATAACTGCGTGTTTAAAACCTATATTTAAAAAGTTAGCTGTGCCATCTTCTAAAGTATATGCTTCAAGTTTATCTCTTTTAAATAAGTTTACCACATTATTACCACCAAAAATAGGCACTATACATCTGACACCATAATTTACATCATAATCAACGTGAAATGGTATCATTTTGCCTGGTGCTAATTTTGTAATTCTAATTCTACTAGCTGGCGATTTGCATTGTTTAACAATTTTTTCAAAATAACTACCTTTATATTCTGGCGTAGGCACATTATATAAGTGTTCTTCTTTTCTTTTAAGTCTTTCTTTTATGCTTAAAGTATGAGGTAATATTTCACTAGGTGTTGTTAAATTTATTTGTTCAAAATTATCATATACACTTTCTACTAACTCCATATGATTATCACACAACATAGGATTAGCCGACCTTACATCTTTAAATTCTCCTGCTAATTTATTTGTAGCCGCTCTTAATTCATCTAAATCAATATCAAGTTTTAGGTCTGCAACGCTAGGTAGTTTATGTTTAGTTAATTTGTCCATTATGTTCTCTTTCTATAATATAATCAGATTTAGGTTGCCATTTAAAATTGTCATCTTGTAGTCTTATGCTATAAACATATTGCAACATTTTACCAGTTTTAAATAAAAACTTATTTTCTAATTGTAGTTTAGTGTACCATTCTCCTTTTATATAATCTTTAAATGCTTTATCAGTCATTTTCTTTTTTCTCTGATACAGATTATTTATTGCTTTATTTTTAATGTTATGAGTAATGTATAGTATTTTAAAGCCATTATCTCTTGCCCATTTTATTTGGTGTTCTCCCATAATCAAACCACAATGGCTAAATCTATGTTCTTTTAAGATATGATAACGACAAACTCTAACAGCTATATTAGGGTCATTTGTATAATGAGATTTTTCAGCTGCCGATATTGATATTAACTCATCATCTTTAAAACACATCCAAGTTTCAATATCTTTATTATCAGGATTATATTTCTTATAAGTCAAACTATCATTGCCTTCTTCAAAAGTTTTTAATCTAAACTTTTCTATCAAAGGCCAATACTTGTTAGGGTCTTCAGAATATCTTTTTACAATCATAATAACTTTGCGTGTGCTACTAATCTTCTACCACAAAAAATTTCTGCCTCTACAATATGTTCTTCCCAAAAACTATATTGTTGCATATCATTAGTAATAGTTTTAAGTTTTAATCTCTCTTCATAATATTTTTGTTCGTGATACGGTTCTTGTATGATTGCATTATTACAATTGTAAAACTTCATAATATCAGTAAACATTTTATAATGGTCTTTTTCATATAATAATACACCACTAAAAATTACACAATCAACATCAAATTCAACACCTTTTAAATTTGCCCAATCATTTACTTCATATCTAAATTTATTGCCCCATCTTTTTCTAGCTAACTCAATAGGTTCTTCAGACGTATCAAATCCATAGTATTCATAATCTGTATAATTTTTTTCTTTTAAGAAGTCATTTATAGGTCCGTGTCTGCAACCTATATCTACTATACCTTTAAAATTATTTTTAATTACAATATCTGCTTGTGTTTCAAAAATAGGTCGTGCCTCTAGTGTATCAAGGTATGACATATCTCTAAATGCATACCTTCTTTTCATTGGTATTTCACCAGAGTCAGTTATAATCTTTGGCCAGGGAACTTGTTTACTTATAGACATTTTTAAAATCTGCAGCTATTCTCCACAATAAACGATTATTATCCATCACAGGTGTTCTACGGTGTAAACTTGTAAATTGGTCCATTAATAATAAATCACCCTCTTTAAATATATGATGATATTGATATTGTGATTTAAATATTTTTGGCATTAACTTTTTAATCATTTCTTCGTGGTCTATTTGTTTTTTACCCTCCCAAGCTTTTATAATAAAGTGGTAAGGAAAATAAAAATATTCTAAACCTGTGTGTGGGTGTACGCCAACTAATTTACGAATACTACCTTTATTCTTACTCATAAACTCTAACTCGGGGTCACCTTCTTCTAAATCATATATTGTATTGTTTTTAAATTTAAGTCTGATTGTAATAGAACGCCAGTATTCTTTTTCTTCATCTGACATATCATAAAAAGGTTGTTGAGTATTACAAACACTTAAAGTTGTATTGATATCTTCTTTAACACAATATAAACTAATTAATATTTTATCAATTAAATGTCTTGAATTACCATTAGAGTGCCAGCCTAATTCTGTATCACCAAACATACCTATTTTTTTACCATCTTTATCTCTCTTACCTGTGACTAAAAATATTTCAGGATGTTCTTTAGGATTCATAAACAAATCTGGCGCCTCACATTCACCAAATTTTTTTAGTGTGTTTATATATTCAGATTCATTTAATTCTTGATTATAAAAAACTGCTACACCTTGTTTGTGTATGCTTTTTGAAATGTCAATTAATTGTTCTTTTGATAATTCTTTTATTTGTACATCTATTTTTTCTGGATTTATCATAATATATTTTCTACCTTTTGTTTGAATTGACTAAAACTTATATCTTTAGGAATATTATTCCACCTTGTCACCCAAGCACATCTTGGTGCCTCTGTTACCACCACTCTATGCATTAATGTAGTTTGTATTAATATTGGTTTATCAACTACAATATGACCTATTTCTCTTTCACTTAAAAACTTTTCAAACTCTGGTGTATATTGTCCCATTTGTTTTTGTGCTATGAATTCGTGGTAATATGCATAACCGTGAGCGTTCTTTTCTGGCAAATAAATCTCATCTTCATTTGTTTCATAATACACAATTTTAGAATTACCAAAAATAGGTATTACAATATTATAACCATTAGGGTGTTCAGTATCTAAATCTATATCTGTATGAGCAAACACATCTTTTTCTGTGCTATCTGCCGTATTAAAACCTGTTGAACGAAATTGATAATAAGGGTGTACTTGTCTATGTTTTGATAATATAGAATCAAATTGTTGTTCATATCCTGTAGGCACACCTGTTCTATTATCTTCTAAAGAATAACTTTTAAAAGGTGTTTTGCCAAAAGTGTTTGATGACGTGGCTTTTACCTCAACATATAATCTATTAAAAGTATCATAGTCTGGTTTAATGTTTAAATATTCTGCTATTCCTGGTATCATAATTCTTTTATCACTCCATCAATATAAGGGTCTTTAAATTCTTTTACAATCTTACCATTTTCCCATAGATAAGCATATCTTGAACTTCTAACACCAAAAGTTTTCCCCCAATCAAGGTCTTTCTTTCTTGATTTAGCAAACTCAGCTATCGGGTCTGATACACTATCAATATCTTTATGGCCGTGCATTTTGTTCCAAGTCCACATTACATAAGCGTCATTTACTGAAACAAATACGACTTTATCTATTCCTAACTCTTTTAATTTATCTAACTTATTAACAAAACCTGGTAGATGTTCATATGTACAATTTTCTGTAAAGGCACCTGGAACACCACACATAATTATTCTTTTGCTTTCATCAATATCATAAGGTTTGATATAATTATCTTTTAACCAATATAAGCCTTTTACTTCCATTTATTATCCCATTCTTCATATTTTAGTTGCCAACCATTTACTTCATCTTCCATATCTTTTCTTAATATTTCTTTACACTCTTTTTTAACAAAGTCATAATTATTAGGTACTAAATTATCCCAACAATCATTTTTTACATACATCTTATTTACTCTACAACCTAACTTTTCTAACAAGTCTTTTGTCATATCAAAATGTCTATCACCTGTGCCTTTTTTTGCTGGTGTAAAAGTTATTACATATACAGGTTTATTTGATATTGAATATTTTTGTCCTAAATCTGCATTATAATATGCCTTGACAACTAACCAATCCATAAGATTTTTAAAGCCTACTGAATAATGTCCTGTATATTCAGGTATTGAAAATACTAATGCGTCACTTTCTTTTAGTTTGTTATCTAACTCTTCTACTTTTTTAGGTATCACACCATTAGGTTTATTTGAATCACATATAGGTAAATCTATTTTTATTAGATTATTAAAGTTAATAAAATGATTCATTAACAATAAACCTCTATAACTCATAGAGTTTTCACTATGACTAAATGATACGCCTGTTATATTCATCTTGTATTAAATCACACAAACTAATTCTGTTTGTATTACCTTTTTTAAATTTATTATATTCTTCGTTTTCTGTCGTTGCCAGCCACACACTATCTGAAGCACTAAAATTTAATTCTCTACATATCTTATCTTGATATTTTTTTAAAGTATTATTAACCTCAAAAGGGCTTACTTCTTTTATTATTTTTTCACCTAATGCCATTGAATGATAGTTGTAATATTTTGCTGAACCTATTAATCTTTCTAGTTGTTTATCTGGTGTTCTTGACCAGTAATATCCTATTCTATAATTTCGTAGTCCAAAACATTTACTTAATGAAAAAAATACTTTTTCTACATTGTAAGGTACATCTATTTTAATTTTTTCAGATAGAGAACCAACATATGCGATATCTAAAGCGACAGGCATAGTTGTAGGTATTTCTACCATATTTCCATCAATAGATGAAGGACAACTTAAATATATTATATCACCTGAATGACTTTCTGGCAACCATACATAGTCGTCTTTATGTCTGAAAACTTTTCTATCCTCTTGCATATACCAATAATTAAGTCCTTCGGTAACGCCATTTGCTGGATACAAGTAGGGAAAATCTGATAAATCAATTACAGGTTCTAACCACTCTGTAATTTTAGATGAGAATGGTTTTACCTCTGTATGATTATCTAATTTGAACTTATCACATATTGCTTTTATCTTTGCAATAGGAAATGTTCTAATAGCTAATGATTGTTTAAGTAGTCTTTCTTTTTGGTTCATAATCTTTAAATAATCTCTCTGCTAACCAACCACCAGTATCAAACTTATGTAGTCTAATTCTTTTAAAATTTTCGTGATGATTTTTATGATAGCCTTCACCTGCAATAAACAAATTTAACCAAGGAACATTAGCACCACCTGGTGTTCTATGTCCTACGGTATTCAATAATCCAAAACCTATTTTTGCGAATATAAAAGGTACTAATGCAAATCCTATAAAGAAGTAAGGACTAATTAAAAAACTAATTACCCATACTGCAACTAATATTTTAAACCAATGTCTATGACAAAATACTAATCTAGGATTTTTAAATAAATCTTTTGCATATTTTGTAGGTATCTTTTTGATATCCCAAGTCGTAAATAATACTTTCCAGAAACCTACGTATTTTGAAGCGTGAGGGTCTTCAGGTCCATCTGAATGTGTATGGTGCATCCGGTGACTCGCAATCCACCCTATTGGTGTTCTTATGCAAGCTACCATCAACATACCTAAACCTAATACTTCAAACCAAACAGGCACTTTAAATTGTTTATGACAATAATGCCTGTGTAATAAAATGCTAGCGCCCAAATGTGATATAATTTGAGACCACACTATACCTAATAATATTGCTGTTGTTAATTCCATAGTCCTATTTATGAAGCCTGAAAATGATTTCCTATAATCTTATAAACGTCTTCACCAGTTTTTACATTTAAAACTATCATATAACTATCTTTAAATGAAAACAGATTATGTGATTTATTTGTATTTAAAAAATAAGCTCTACCGTGGTCAAAATGTAATGGTTCATTTTCATACATAAAATACATATGAGGAGGATTACATTTTTTTAGAGGCACTAATATTCTTAAACTATTTTGTTCCTCTGTATAAACTGGTAAATCTCTATGAGGTGGGAAATAACCACCTGCTGGCAGATTTAATATATGAGACCTGCCTATATAATTTTTAAATGGTTCAACAATTTTTTGAATTTCTGGACTAGAATGATATACGTCTGTAAATGTGGAAAAAGATAACTCATCATAGTTTGTATTGTTCTCTTTATTGTATTCTTTTATTGAATCTAAATCTACTCCGTTCAGAGAACCATCTAAACTAGTTATGCTAAGACCATATCTAGGTATGTCTTTTCTAGGATTATATTTGGCGAAACTAAACTCTTTTATTTCATCAAATAACTTACTAACTTCACACTCTATATTCAAGGGTATCAAGTCACCGTAGGATAATATACTATTATAACTCATATAAATATTTATATGACTAGGAAGATTAATATTATATGCACCTCAAAACCAGGTGATGGTTTACTTATGTATAGTTATGAACACCAAAGGTGTTTAAATTTATTAGGTATACCTACTAATTTGGTGATTATAACTCACCCTAATTTTACTCAACAAGATTATATAGAATCTTTAATTCAAAAATATCACAATGACCGTAAAGATTATGGTAACGTGTGGTTTGATAATTATATACCTAATTCAGATGATATAAGTTTGATTATGGGTAGAAGTATGATAACTCTACCATATCTTGATAAAAACAAATATGATAAAGAACAATTACTATCATTGTTCTTATTGTTTGGTGGTAAATTAATATCAGTATATTCAGAAAATCATCCTGAAGACTACACAAAAGCTCTTGAATATTTCCATACAAAAGAGACTTATGATTTATGCGATTATGACGTTTATCCGAATGGCGTTGGTAAACAATTTGAAAAGATGATTAACTTTGGCATTTACAAAGATGTTGAACAAAAACCTCAATTTAAATATCTGTTTTTAGGCACAAATAAAGTTTATTATAAACAAGCAGAAAAGAAGATATTAGATTCTAGAGACGCTGACTATAAAAGCTCACACGGAATATTAAGTTATCGTGACGAATCTTATCTGAACGAAAAACTAAATCACGTATATGCGCCAGTAAAAAATTTATTAGGTCTATTTGAAACATATGTTTACACAAAAACTTATTTTGACCCAGCGCCTAGATTGATACAAGAATGTAAATGGTTAGGAAAAGACATAATTTATTTAAGAGATAAGTCTATAAAAGATGGCGGACCTGTATATATGAATAGACCTGTGCCTACACCAGAAATGTATTCTGACAATATAAATATACTAGTTGAATTAATTAAAGGTATAAAATGAAAAAAATATTATTAGCAAGTGGTTGTAGTTATACTGACCCTACCTATTTCTCAATATTTCATCCTAATATGGATTGTAGTTGGCCAAAATGGCCTGAACTTCTAGCTAAGAAGTTAGATATGGAAGTTATGAATGTAGGTTATAGTGGAGCAGGTTCTGAATTTATCTACTCTTCACTACTAGATAAAATGTTAGAACATAAAAGTAAAATTGGATTAGTAGTAGCAGGTTGGTCAAGAGCTTGTCGTAGAGATTGGGCTGTTCAAAATGGTGATACAATGTATCTTAATAGAAATGAGAAATGGGACAAAGTTGGTGATAACAAATATTTTATAGAAAGACATTTAAGATATGTTTATAGTCTTCAACAAGTTTGTAAGTCATTAAAAATACCATTAAAACAGGTTCAAATTATTAATTCCTGGGAGTCAGCTAAATGGCATAAGAATAGTGAAATATGGCCTGAAGCTCAAGGTAAACTCTTAACTAGAGAACGTCATTATGAAATAATTTATAAATCACCATATGCAAAACTAATCAATGATGACTTTATTGGTCATCTAGGTTGTCCAGCATTAGGTGGTTATAGTATTCAAGATTTTTTTACAGATAATGATTATATTTCAGATGAAGATAGGCACCCAAATGCCAAAGGTCATCAATTGATTGCGAGTAAAATCTATGAACAATTGGATTAGAGAATACGAAGAAATAGAAACAAGCGAATATCTTAAACTCTTTGATAGAGTTATGAGAAAAGAAAACGATACTAACGTTGAGTTTCTTGAAAAAAGTATAGAAGAAGTCATTGGCAGAAAAGCTATTGTTTGTAATAGTGGTACAGACGCATTACATTTTTCACTAATTAGTTTAGGTATAGGAAAAGGTGATGAAGTCTTAACAACAAACTTTTCTTGGATATCAACCGCTAGTGTTATATCAATGGTAGGTGCTACACCTGTATTTTGTGATATTGATATATTATCTTATCATATGTCTCTTGATAGTATCAAGAAGATGTACTCCCCAAAAGTAAAAGCAATTATCTATCCTCACTTGTTTGGTAATATGTCAGATGTTAGCAAGATTAAACAATTTTGTCAAGAGAAGAATATACATTTTATTGAGGACGCTTGCCAATCTTTAGGTTCTAGTTATAATGGTGTTGTAGCCGGTTCAGAGGGGACTATTAGTACCCTATCCTTCAACGATAACAAAGTTGTATCAGGTATATCAGGAGGCGGAGCCATTCTCACAGATGGCGATACAGAAATATTTAAACGTTTGAGGAAACACGGCGACCATAAAATTCTTGGTTATAACTCAAAGATGTTGTTGTTCAATGCCGAGATTATTAATTTTAGATTAAAAAAGTTAAATGATTATATTAGTAGGAGACAGGCAAACGCAAGATATTATGATGAACAATTAAAAGAAGTGGTCACCATTCAAAATACACCTGATGGTCTAAATCATAACTATCACAAATATGTCGTAAGATTTCAAAACAAAGAAGTTAGAGATTTAGTTAAGAATAAACTAAATGCAAAGGTGCATTATGATAAACCTATTTCTGAAAACAAAATGTATGAAAATATTGAACATAGAAAAGATGATACGTTTATAACAAAGATTGTATGTGATACAATACTGACTTTACCTTTAACGCCTTATATGAAAAAAGAAGAACTTGATAAAGTTATAAACACAATATTAATAATGGTATGATAGAACACAACGAATCTTTTACTCAATTTAGTTATATTGATAAAAATGGTAATATGAATAATATTACTAATAAATGTCCTGTTGAGTTGTGTAAAAATATGAGACGTTTATTTGGCGACAATATGTTTGATGAAACTTTAATTAATAAAGAAACAGAGGATATTTACGATTACATTATTGAAAAAATTTATAAAACACCAGAGTATCTTGACGTAGAAGTGATACACCAATGGTATGAAAGATTAGGAACTGAAGAAACATTTAAAAGTAAATTAAAGATTGCGTTTAATAAATTGTTTTTTAAAATGATTAGATGAAAACATTAAAAGAAATACAAGAAAATTATTTAGCCATAGACTTTTTTTTATCTATGTCTTGTAATAAAAATTGTCACTATTGTACAAGTTATACTCTTGAAATGAGAAACTTGACCGTAGATATGGACTTTTTAAGAAAGACACTAGGTTATTTAAAAAATTACAAAGTTAGAGTAAACTTATTAGGCGGCGAACCAGGTCTTATAAAAAATTTAGATGATGTTATAAATGAAATAAAGAAGTATCCTAACTTTGTTTGCTCAGTATTATCTAATTCATTTGTTCGTAAAAGATATCCTCATATATTAGAAGACAAAGATATTTTATATGTTGAACACAATATTTTAGATTGGTATGACCACGAGGTTACTAAACTAGGCAACTATGGCGATTTTGTACCAGAGAATGATTTTAATAATTATAATGTTGTAGTGAGAACACCGAACTATTACAAATACAAACACAAATATCCAGATATTATTAAAAAGTTAGACCATAAAAATACAATGTGGAAAGCATTTAACGGCAGGTCACCAGAGTTTACAGATGTCATACAAGCGGCTGAGATAGACCGTAAAATGTGTGCAGCTTTTCCTATGGTGCCTGTAATAGATTTTGAGAAAAGACATATTGTTCATTGTAGTAAAAAGTTTGCTAATAATAAAGAACTATCTAAAACTTTTGATTTAACACAGGAAAATATTGACAAGATGATGAACTTTCAATTATTTAAATATGAAAACTATTGTAAAACTTGTACAGAATGGGTACAACCTAAAGGTCATTTTCCTATGAGAAAATATGCGAGGTTGTTAAATGCATAAGATAAATGCTGTTGCCTTAAATTTACACGACCAAAATACTTATGATGGTGTATATCACAATCAAAGAGAAAGGCACACTAGATTTAAACATAACTTACCTTATCACGCTGAAGCATATTTAACTGAAAGTGATAAGTTAAATACAAACGATTATACATTAAACAACGAGTTTGTAAAAGAATATTGGAAAGAAACGGATGATGTATTAGCGTTTACATACACAAATGGTGGTATTAGAATGTGTAAAGATATATTACCAAAGGGTGTATTTGAATATGAACCTAAAAAATTGTGGGACTTTTGGTTTGAAGATAATATGTATTACATAGACCACCATCAATCACACGCCACATATGCTTTTGTAAATTCTGGTTTTAAAGAATCAGATATACTGGCTATTGACGGAATAGGTGCCAGATACAGATGTATATTTGTTGATAAGAATGGTGATATAAAAGACTTGTCAAAAGAACTGCCGATAGGTTGGTTATGGAATCAAATGTCTAAACTGACTGGATTTGGGTCATTAGGCGCAAGTAAACTGATGGGGTTGGTAGGGTATGGTAGTTTTAATCAATACTACTATGATGTATTTGAAACGATAATCTCCGGCGATATCCGAGAGAAAAAATACGATATACACAAACTAATTAATATTGATAGGTTTGGTAGAGAAAGTCTAGCAAATACACTACAAAAATTTACAATAGACAAAATAAAAAAATATATCTACCCTTTAAAAAGTTGTGATAATTTATGTATCGCTGGTGGCGTTGCATATAATGGTTATATGAATGAAGAGTTTACAAAACATTATAAAAATGTTTTTATACCACCAGCAGTTGGTGATGAGGGTCAGGCTATCGGTGTATATCAACACGCTGATTGTATCTTAAATAATAATTTACATAAGTCTAATACTTTTGCCGGTCAAGAGTACGAATATATTGGAACTGAAAAGGCAGATTATAGAGAAATAGCACAAGCGATAGCAGATGGCAAGATAGTTGGTTGGTTTCAAGGTAAATCAGAAAGTGGCAATCGTGCATTAGGTAATAGAAGTATATTAGCTGACCCACGTAATCCTGATATAAAAAATATTATTAACTCTACAATAAAGTTAAGAGAAGATTTTAGACCATTTGCACCAGCAGTATTAGAAGAACACTATCAAGAATATTTTGACACAAATAGTCCTAGCCCTTATATGTCAAGAATATGTAAAGTTAAAACAGATAAAGTACCTGGTATAACTCACATTGATAATACAGCAAGAATACAAACGGTCAATAAACAATTTAATGAAAAGTTTTATAATATAATAAATGAGTTTTATAAAATAACAGGTATACCAATGTTATTAAATACTAGTTTCAATTGTCAAGAACCTATTGTAGAAACTCCTGAACAAGCTATAAAAACATTTAATAAAACAGCATTAGATGTATTAGTCATTAATGATTGTGTGGTGAAAAAATGAATTATTTTGACATAATGAAAAAAAGAAAACACGTTAGAGAATATGATATGAATATCATACCACCAAAAAAACATATTGAAGAGATACTACAAAAAGCATATGAACTGACACCTTCAAAACAAAATGCTATACCATATGAGGTGTCTGTTTTAGGTCCTGATAAACAAGATGATAAAGATAAAATATATGAAAGAGTTGTAGGCAATCATAAATTTATGGAAAAATATGGTTTATATCCTTGGCAAGGTGAAAAAGATAGAGAAAATCCTGACTATCAACACGTTAGATATAATCCATATTTGTTAATGATTAGTACGAGGTGGGTTAGAAAAACAAATGAACACTATCAAAATGAAATATCTAAAGGCCATTATATGGAACAAATGGACAAAGAAAGAATAAAAAGAGGTGATGATTCCAATGGTGTAGGAATGGAAGTAGGTTTATATACTACAAACTTAACAGGCTTGACCGTTGAGAAAGGTTGGGATATATCTTATTGTTTATGTTTTCATAGAAATATGAAATATTGGGAAGAATTTGATTATGTAAAATTTAGACCAATGCTTTTAGTCTCTATTGGTAAAGCTAAAAGATACAGAGGCATTATTCCAGGTGATACAAAACCCAACATAGAGGATATTGTTAAATGGATATAAAACAACTACAAACTATTATGAATTTAGTAATAACTCCTGCAATGAGAGAAGTTGTTAATAATCCTAAAGAAGGCAGAGGTCAAAATAGAACGGCTGAAGAAAAAGACTTATTAGATTCATTTAGCCCTAATCAGTTTCTATCTAAAATGAATCTAATTAATCACATTAATAGTTTAAACATATTAACAAAAAATTCTCAAATTGTAATATTTGGCAGTTGGTATGGTAGTATTTTAATACCTGCGTTTTATGACAAAGTACAAAAAATAACTTGTATTGACCAAGATTCAAAAGTTATTAATAGAGCTAAGTATGAATTGTTTAAAGATTTAGATGTTGACTTTATAACAGGTGATGTTTTTGAATTTAGAAATGCATATAAAAATGCTAACTTGTTTATTAATACTAGTTGCGAACATATGAAACCTATGAGAGAATGGGGACCTGCACCTCAATATAAAAATCCCTGGTGGGATAGAGTGTCACCAGCTTACTTTGCGTTTCAATCAAATGCAATGTTTGATATACCGACTCATATTAATTGTGTTAATAATATTGAAGAATTTAAAAAACAATTACCAGACAGAGCAGAGGTATTAATAGAAGACGAAATACCAGATGAAAGAGGAACTAGATTTACATTAATAGGTAAGATATGAAAAAATTAATTTATAGTATTTACATTGAAGTGCCAGATAATGAATTTGTTGATAATCAAAAAACAAATTTAAATACTAAAAAAGAATTAAAAGAAAACTATCAAAAGTTAGTAGATTGCAAAAAACAATATGCTGATAGTATAGGTGCTGATTTTGTATTGGTTAATAAGTATAAAGAATACTATGATGAAATGAAAAGTAAATATCCTTTTCTAACAACTTATAATATTATAAACTTTTATAAGATATTTTTATTATACAAATTTTCATCAAAATATGACCAAATGTTATATCTTGATTTTGATGTTGTGCCTAATACTAAAGAAAACTTTTTTGAAGTTTTTGATTTATCTAAAGGTATTGCTATTGCAAATAACAATGATAAAGTTTCAAAGATAGATGTTATAACCGAAACATCACAGACCATTAGAAGTCCTAACTCAAAATATTATAATGCTCAAGCAATGTTATTACATAGAGGTCTTAGCTCTGATTGTGATGTTGTAAATACTGGTATCATTGGTATAGATAAATCTAATTTATATAAATTAGAATACTTTAATCAATTTGACCAAGATATGGTGACTATGACACAATTAAAATTTGACCATAGTATGTTTCCTAAAAAAATAGTTGATTACTTTGGTTATGATAATGAAACATTGTTTAGTGTAAAATTAAAACAACATAATGTACCTGTTCAATGGTTAGATGATGATTGGCATTATTTCTTTTATGATAACTTGTTTATACCAGATAATGCTAAACTGATACACGCAATAAACAAAAAGTTTGATATAGTTTGGAGAAATGTAAATGCTTAAGATATGCACGGTATATTTTAAAGGTTTTTATACACCTGATTATGTCGGAAACTTATATAGAGATTTAAAAAAATATAGTAGTGTGCCATTTCAATCAATATGTATTAGTGATACAGATGTTGAGGCTGATGTAGTATTACCTTATAATCATCACAGCGATATAGTAAAACATTGGCACAAATTAAAATTTTTTAGTCCACAATTTGGTGGTCAAAAACCTGGTGATGATATAATAATTATGGATATTGACCAAAAAATTGTAAACAACGTAGATGACATATTAAAACATAAAGTTAAAAAAGGAGATTTACTAACTTATCCAGCTTGGTGGGATAGTAAATTAGGAATGAACGGTGGTTTTTATAAATTTAAATCAGGTACTTTAAATCATATTTGGGACGACTTTGCATTAAACCCTAAATATTGGCAGAACCATTTTTATGAGAGTGGTGTTGTACATCACAAATATTATGGTGAACAAAATTATGTAAAAAGTAAAGCAAATGATATTGTGTGTATACCAGGAAAGTGGTTATTCAAAAAATCAAATGACTTTCAAGAAAATTTAGAATTGCAAAAATTGTATTGTAGTTTATTTAAAACAGACTTTGCTGAAATGGGTGGTGAAGTAAATAAAAATATTAAAATTATACATTATGCCGGACCAGGTAAAACTATAAAATGAATGAGACACAAAAATTAGAATTTGAAAAGAAACTAAAAGATAAAAAGATATGGTGGTGCCCTCTACCTTGGACTCATATCTTTTCTAGTTTAAGTGGTAGATATGCGCCTTGTTATGACGCATTAGCTCCTACTGGCCATAATATGGAAGATACAACTATTAGAGAGTGGTACACCTCTGATTATCAAAATAGATTACGTGAAGAAATGTTAAAAGAAGATTATGACGGCAAATTTTTTGATAAGCATTGTACCGGTTGTAGAAAACACGAACTATTATATGGCCGTTCAGATAGAATGAAATATGTTGAACAAGTATTAGCAGGTACTTTTGATAGTAAAGTACCAGAATTATTAAGAGCTGTACAAAAATTTCAAGAAGATGGTAAAATAGATTTAGATGAGAGAATACTAGACATCAAAATGAAGATGTTTGGTAACGCTTGTAATCTTGATTGTTATATGTGTACACCTAGAAGTGCTAACACTAGAACTTTATCACTTAAAAAAATAGGTAAAGTGTTTGACCCCGATTTAGACCCTAAAGATGGTGAACGTATGAATACAATGAAGCACGACGGAGAAAAATATTTGGATGATGTGGCTTCAGTTGCAAAATATACCAGGTCTATTAAATTAATAGGTGGTGAACCTTTAGTTATGAAAAATCATTATAAACTATTAGACAAACTTGTACAATCAGGTCATTCAAAGGGTATTGATTTAATATACAAAACAAATTTATCTGTATTTAAAATGGACAATTATGATTTTAGAAATTATTTTGGTAAATTTAAAGAGTTTATTATGAAAATATCTATTGATAGTTATGGTAAATATAATGACTATATTAGAAAAAAATCTGATTGGCCACAATTAATAGATAATATGATGGTTATGAAAAATAGAAAAGATAGTAGAGTAAATGTTCATAGTGTAGTATCTTTTTTAAGTGTTATGCATATTTGGAAACTTCAAGAATATTTAAAAGAGATAGGTATACCACATACATATTATATCATACAACACCCAGCAATTTTACAAGTTAAAAACTTACCTTATGAAATTAAACAAAAGTTAATACCAAAATACAAAGACTACCCTAATATTATAAAGTCTTTAGAAAAGAAACAAAATAAATTAGACTTTGTAAAAACAATTGAATATTGTCAGGCATTAGACCGTAATCATAATAATTATAAATTATTTGAATTATATCCTGAACTTGAACAATATTATAAAGAGGCAAAAAATGAAACTAACTTACTCTAATCAAACGATTGACTTATTCAGTAAAGACCTTTTTCCTGAACTGCCAAGAAAAATAGTAATATCATTATCTGGTGGTTTAGATTCATCATCATTGACATATCTAGTTGCAACATATTTTCCAGATATAGAAATATATCCTTTTCATTCAAGAGATATTGATGGTCCTTTAGATACAGAGTGTGCCTTAAACGTTCATAAATTTTTACAAAATTATTCTTCACAGGTAAAAAACTTAACTATTTTTGATGTTAATACAAGTGACCCTATTTGGTTAAAGAAAGCGCAAGAAGAATTAGATTCACCAAAAGGTAAAATTAATGGCGTGCCAAAATGGCGAACCGTTAGAGGTGGTTCTAAAGCACTACAAAATAGAAACGCTAGAAGAGTAATGTACGACAGACATAAAACAATTGTTGCTTATGCTATGTCTATGAATCCACCTATTGAAGATATGAAACGATTAGGTTTTTATGATGTAGCTGAAAGAAAAAGAGACCCAGGTAGGTCAACTGAAAGATTATTAGATAATGGTATCTATTCGCCATACTTAAACGTAAATAAAAAATTTGTAGCAGGTGTTTATAAAGAACATAACCTTATGAAAGAATTATATCCTATGACAAAATCGTGTGCGTGGGGACCTGAAAGTGGCAATACAAATTATCCAGAACCTTGTGGTAAATGTTTTTGGTGTAATGAAAAAGCGTGGGCATTTAAATGAGAATAATTTGTTGTAGATTTGGTGAAAAGTTTACTCAATGGCACGTTGATAATCTAAAACATATGATTGATAATTTTTCGGGTTTAGAATATGATAGTTTTGAAGTCATTGAAAAAGATTTGTATGGTAATTGGTATAATAAATTACAAATGTATGATAAATTTAGAGACGGTAAAAATTTATATTTTGATTTAGATATGATAATATTTGGTAAACTACCTGACTTAACTAGAAATGTTTTTACTTTATTAGATGATAGTTATTGGAGAGAACCTGCTCATACTCCTTTAAATTCTTCAGTTGTTAGTTGGACTGGTGACGTATCTTATATTTGGAAAAAGTTTAAAGAAAAAGAAGACTACTTTATGAAAAAATATTATAAAGGTAGTGATGAGTTTTATTATAGAGAGTTGAAATACTATCAAACATATCCTAAAGTATGTGAATCCATAGCCAACCATATTTACAAGAAACCGAATAATTATAATCTATTAACATTAGGTCAATATCACCACATTATGGAGAAAGGTTGGAAAGGTTGGTATTCTAATTTCTTTCTTGACCGATAATTTGTAGAGCAAACATTAACGCTTCAATTTTTGTAGTAGATTTTCTTAAATTAGTTTTTAACTCTTCGTGTTTAGTATCTCTAATTTCCTTAATTTCAAACAAAGCTAGTTTCAATGCAAATAAATGGTCTTCATTTTCAGGCTCTTCAAATATTGCCCTTGTCATAATAGGAAAGAAACTAGTATCAATCTTATCGTAACCTAATACTAATCCACTATTTTTTGCAATCTCTATGGCAGTTTTTTCAAACTCTGCTCTTTCTGCTTTTTTAGTATTGTAAGTTGTTTCGTGTAAATCATCAATACTCATAACTTCTAATAATGCTTTGCAATCAGGATGATTTTGGTCATACTCAATGACCGTGCTGTGTGTTTGTTTATAATCGTGTGAAGTATATAATACTTCAATCATTGTTCTTTCATTATCAATAAAATTTGCTCTAACCAAATGGTCTTTCAAATTTACTTCAGTTAACATTTCTATTCTCCTTCAAATAATTATATAAATTAATTTTCGGTTTCCAACCTAACCTATTTAGTGTAGTTGTATCAGCCTTATTATCTAGTCTCTCATTTAAACCACCAATTTTTCTTTCACAATCTATATGAAAGTAATCCACCAAATCAACTAATTCGTGAGTATGACCTGTGCCAATATCTATAACACCTTTGACATTTTCTATCATTAATAAATCAATGGCTCTAATTAAATCATCTATGTGTATAAAGTCTCTTTTATGATTAGTATTAATATATTGTACATCATTTCTTAATATTCTAGGTATTAACATATCAGGTTTTGCATTTGGTCCGTAAACGGTAGTAAATCTCATACCTAAACTATTTTCTGGTGCTATTTGTTCAATACTATATTTACTCATAGCATAAGGATTTCGCCAAGGCTCCCAAGCAGTTGATGAACTAGCGTATAATATTCTTGTATCAGAAAAGAAATCAAATACTCTTTGACTTGCAATTACATTTTGTTTCCAATATTCTTCAGGATTATTTAAACTATCTCTAACACCAGATAATCCTGCTAAATGAATAACAAGGTCTGCTTGATAATGTAAATCACAGGTAAGTAAATCATAACCTGAAATTTTATCTATGTTGATTAGTTTGTATTTTTTTGTGAGGTGATTGTGTAAATGTTTACCTATAAAACCGTCACTACCTGTTAATAATATATTCATATCTCATAATTAAGTTAAGTCTATTTTCAAAAATGTTGTACCTATTGTTACCGCTGTTCCGTTTGGAAACTCTTGAGCTCTATAATCGTTTGTGTTTACATATCTTTGTTTATAGTCACCTGTACCATTTAATCTTGTATCTGTCATACCAGAACCTTTATTTGCACCTGAACCACCTAAATTATATCTTATTTTAAACGTACTAGCACTCGCAACGACTTCGTGTCTCATTAATTCATTTGCCATTGTATTTACATCAGCTACAGAAAATTCTTGTACGTCATTATCAGACCTAATCTGTAAAGGTAAAACTGACATTGATGGTGCTGATATTATATTTCTTTTTAAATAATAACTTGTAATTGTTGTGGGTTGGTCTTGCGTTTCGCCTATGCCGCTTTCAGTATATGCACTTACATCCGCTCTAGTATCTAAAAATACAGGTGTTGATGATACGACTTCTTGACCGCCTTGTAAAGCTGAAGTAGTATCAATAAAATATGTTCCTGCTGTAGTCGCATTGTTTTGACCTGTAGCTAATTCTAAAATTACTGGTCTAACAATTGAATCTAACATATCTTGGTGTGTCATTGCTTGAATATTATTATTAGTATCTATATAACAAAAATATCTTTTACCATTATCTGTGCCTAGTGTTCCTGAAGCACCAACGTTTTGACTAATTCTACTATAAGATACTGAAGTTTGAGAAACATCATCTGTCTCTGCCTCTGTTGCGAATCTGTCTGTTCTAGTATTAGATTCACCGGCAATCATACGTGTATCAACAATGGTACCTAAATTACCACCTGAAGAAACTACGGATAATGATATTGGATTTGCTGATTGAAATTGGTATCTAAAAACATTTTTTAATGCACCAAACATAGTGTCATCCATTTCTTGGATGTTACCACTATTTAAATAAACTGGTCGTCTTACTGCCATAATATATCCTCATTAGTTATTCTATACACCTGCACCAAATATTGTTTTTTGTGCTACGCCTGCACTATTGTATAAAATTAAACTTACTGCGTTATTAAATTTTGCTGATGTTATTGTGTTGTTTGCTATGTTTGAATTACCTATTTGACCTACACCACCTGTTAACATAACATCTCCACCTGCGTCTGGAAAACTTATTACTCTATCTGCTGTAGGGTCAGTAACCGTAATCGCTGTTTCAAAACCATCATCTGTAGCACCTTCAAATATTAATAATTTATTAGGTGTTAATCTTATTGAAGAACCAAAACTAGTTTCACCTGAAAGAGTATTAATATCTCCGGTATTTCCGCCATATTCTGTTCCGTTTATGGTAACTTTATTTGTGCCTGTAGCCACATTATCGTTAAAAGATATTGTATTAGAATTTGATGATGATATTGTATTACCTGACACATTTATTGAACCAAGAGTTGCGTCACCACTTGTAATAATAGCAGCGTTAATGTTTATAACACCACCTGATACATCATCAATTGTATTTGTTTTTACGGCAGCTGAACCAGTTGTTGATATATTTCCTGATGAACTAATACCAGTTGAACCTACCGTTAATGAACTTGAAATGGTTACGTCTGACGGTAAACCTATAACTAAAGTATCTGTTGCCTGTACAGAAGCTGTAATTTCATTAGCTGTACCTTGTACGTGTAATTCTTGACCAGAACCAATTAATTGTCTAGTTGAAGAAGAGTCAACTACAAAGAAACCAGCAGCCGCACTAACAATACCGATAGTTTCGTTCATAGCGCCAACAATACTTGTAGCGTTAATAGAACTATCTAAATCATCAATGTTACCAAAGTCCTGTGAAGTAAGAGCATTAAACTGCGTTCTTAAATCTTCTAAACTATCTGTTTGGTTAATTGTTCTAATAGGCATTTTACTTTATAATTTCCTTAATTAAACTTTTTATTTCTCTTAACTCTTGTTTCAAATTATTTATCTCTCTACAAGCACTCTTAATTTGGTCACTTTGGCTCTTTCTGCTTTCTCTTCTTTGCATATAAAGTTGATACTCTGTCACGCTAGTATTTACTATAGCGTTTGACCTAGTGTCTCTTGTTAAATTATCATAACCTTCTACTTTTATTTTACTCATTATACCGCCAATGCAATTGCTCTGAAATCTTTTAGTCTAGCAGGATAAGCTGAGTTTGTACCATTAAATACTACTTTAATTTGGAAAGATGTAAACTCTGGCAAATCTTTAACACTAAATTTGTAATCTTTAAAATCAATATCTATAACTTGGTCGCCTGTTGAAGGAGCAACGTTTGTATCTGAAGAACCGTCACCATTAAATGGTGTATATTCTATATCTTGAATACGTCTAGTTTCTTCACCACCAGATAATCTATAAAACATTTTAATTGATGATGATGACCTTACACTAGCAGCTACTCTAACTTCAATAGCTGTTGAAGGATTTGCTAAACTTACAGGTTTAATTAAATAAACTCCTTCAGATGAACCACCCTCTGTCGCTGTATCATCTTCATAATTAACCGTATTTGCTAATTTAGCAACAATTTTTGCCCCTGCTGGAGGCGCTGTGTCTAGTGTTAATGTAGAACCACTTACATTAAAGTCATCTACTGGTGCTAATTTTTTACCTGATTGTTTAACTGATAATAAGTGAACACTAGCAGGATTAGATGTTAATGTAAACGAAGCAGTTGAACCATCACCTGTAAATGTATTAGTTGATGTTACCGTAGGTTGATTTAATCTGTTTGATATTGCAAAAGCATTAACACGTTTTAAATCAATTACAGGAGAAACGTTTTCGTTAGCAGTTGACATTGTTAAATTAACGAATAGTGATTTAAAGCCATTCATTTCGTTTGTTTCATTAATTTGACTAGCAACCATTCTAGGGTCTGTAAAGTAAATATTGTCACCTAACACAACACTTCTAGCGTCTGCATTACTAGCTAATGCAAAAGGTGTTTCTGAACCGTGAATTGAACGGCCGCTAGTAGTAAACATTTTAGTTGATAAGTTTGTACGAGGATGTAAAACGTGACCAATTTGTAATTGCATTACGTTAAATTGTCTGTTTTGTGTAGCAGTCACGGTAGAACCACCAACATCACCTGTTGAAGTAGCCGCACTTGAAAGTGTAATATCATAACTATCTAAAGTCATATTTGAAATAGTTGAATATGTTCCGTTTATATCAGAATGAGGAATACCATTATATGTTCCTGAAGGCAATCCTGCAATAGTCACATTATCAGTTGTACTATGCATACCGTGGTTTTTATGGAATACTCTGACAACATCTGAACCAGCAAATGTTCTAATTGGGTTGTTACCTAATGTTTTAGCTGGCAAACTATTATTACATAAAGTTACCGTACCTGTAGCTGACGTATCAAATACAGCTTTCTTTAAAGTCAACTTCATATCTTCCATTTGTTCAGCTGACCACGTTCTATTATTAGATGATTTAAATAATACACCTATATTTGGCTGAGTTGATACCGTTCTATTTGAACCTATTTGTTTTTCACCTAGTCGTGCAACGTAGGCTGTGTAATCTACCGAATCTGAATATAATACTAGAGCATACTCTAAACCTTCTTGTAAATATACAGGTGAGTCAAATGTAAATGTCGTAGCTACACTTGCGTCATCACTTACATTTACTTGATTAGGATTAATCCATTTTAATGCGAAAGGTAATATTTTTGTTCCTGGATAACCATTAACCATATTTCTAATTTCTGCTTTAACAGGTATTGTATCTGATTTAGTTTTAAAGAACACATCAACACCAGTACAGAATATACCATCTTCATCATCAACTAAAAATGATTGAGCTAATGGGTCATTATTTCTACCGCCGCCAAAGTCACGACCACCACCACCATCATTTCCTCTATCAGGTGGTTGTCTTCTAGCTATAACTCTACTTGCTGTTCTAGTGATTGTTCTATTAGATGTTACCGTTGTTCTTTGCGTTCTTGCTTCTCTACTTGCAATAATAGCCTCTTGCGTAGTTTCTAATAGACCTTTTGCGTCATAATCTCCTTCAGCTGAAGTTGCAACAACTCTTCTATCATCACTATTTGAATCTGAACTTGTTAATCTGAATACTCTTTTACCAGTACGCCATTTTGGTTTTGTATCATCATTAGGGTCAGGTATTGCAAAAACTCCTTTTACATAACCCGTTGAATCTGTCACCAAGTTTCCACCCAAAGAACCACCATCTGGTGTCACATATTGAGCAACAGCGACTTCATCAAAGAATGGAAATACTTTTGTATTAGGTCTCATACCATAAGCTTGGAATACAACTTCTCTACTTCTAATAAAAGGCACAAAGGCAACTGATATTACTCTGTTACCTAAACTTTGTCTTAAAGTTTGTGGCACGATAGCTGTTCTAATACCACTTCTAACTTGACCAACATCTGTTTGTGTTGTTTGAACTAAACTATTACCTTGCCAAGTAGCATTAGACCTAGGATTTCCTGACCAATGGTCTTGCCATTCATTCCAAACCGTACCTACTGGTATTTCAGAAATACTTTTATTATCTAAACCTCTTTGTATTGCCATAATATCAAAAGAACCATTAACGTTAGCAACAATTTCTGGAGCAACCCTTGTTTCTTTCCATTCATCAACTGGCGGGTCTAAATCAATATCACCAATCCAATTAAATACTAAAAATGGATTTAAGTTTTCTACTTTAGTTGCATAAGGTTGAGTTATGTAATTTGTTTCTGTATAAGGTAGTGTTATTAAATCACCAGTTTTTTGATAGTTTGCGTCTGTTCTATCACCTGCTGTAATTGCTGTACCGTCATCATCTGATTCTACTAATTCAACCACATCTTCATTAAAGTATGTTCTAGCCTCACCTCTTGCCATATCAATAGATAATTTGTAATCGTTATTAGCTACATCACCAACATTGTGTCCTGAAAAGTTGTCAACAACAAAACCATTTTTAAATCTATCAAAACCATCAGTATCTTGTATCTGTAAAGATTGTGCGTCAGCTTCTAATAATGAGAGTTGAGTGTAATACTCCATATTTTTAATTCTTTTTTCTAAAGAACCAATATCTCTCATAGTATATCTTCTATTATCTTCAGCTTCAACTTTTACATCATCTGTTTTTAAAGTATAAGAAGGAACATCTACCGTAGCCATCAACATATGACCTTCTAAATCTGCCGGTGATAATGGATTTAAGTCAGACGAACCTTTTACCGTTCTTAATTGTCCTTCTCTAGTTAAAAATATTTTATCTATTCTGTTTAAGTAAAACTCTAAATCTGAAGTAATATCTGAATTGAATTTTGGAATATCAACTGGTGAAGCACCTGTACCATCATAAGACCTAGCAACTAAATCCGAAGTAATTGTACTTGCGTCATCAACTCTTGGTCTAAAATCTAAAGTATCTCTTAACTCAAATTCTTCACCAGTAGTATCAGACCTGTAATTAGGTATTTCTTCATAATTAACAACACCTGAATATGAGTCAACATCAAAGTAATCGCCTGAACCGTGAGAGAAGAAATCAAAATTTACTAACAATTGACCTGTTGGTCTAATTGCTCCTGGTACTAATTTTAATCTACCTATATCATAGAAGTTATCTCTTTGACCGTTATCTAATTCAAATCTATTTGTAATATCTGTGTCTGAAGCTGTTGCAGCTGCACCAAAACCACCTGACATTTTAACACTATTAATTTTAAATACATCTGCTTTACCAAGTCCTATCGTACCACTTTCAATAGTTTGTTGACTTGATATATTTACGGTTTGATTGCTATTTAAACTTTTAGTTTTAGAACCTGCAACTGCTCTACTTACCGTTGCAATTATTTTTATTTTATGTCCTGCAAAGTTAGCACCAAAATCTAAATTTAAAGTTTTACCAGTTGGTGAACCTGTTAAATTAAATATTGAATCTCCTTCGTGGTTACTACCTGTTAGATTTAATAAATCGCCAACTGCACCTGAAGTACCTGAACCAGTCGTCATAATAGATACAGAAAAATCACTATTTGCTAAAGAAGCAAATGTTTCATTAGTACCTGCTGATATTGTTGCGTCACCATTTGATGATAACGTTTGTGTAAATTGTCTTCTAACTTGGAAATTTGTATCAGTTAAACCAGAGTTAGATTCAGTTTTTAAAGTTTTGATTGTTTTATAAGGTAATTTAAATAATAAAATATTGTTTTCTGGTTTTTGTAATTTTGCTCTTTTTCTTGTCACAACCGTAGCAGTTGATACATCAGCAGCACCAACAGCTGCACTTAAAGTCGCCTCTGCTTGAGATACAATATTTTTAATTGTTGCATTTACGGTACCACCAGCGTCATTTGTAAATGATACGCTGTCACCAATTTTCAAATCAACATTAAAGTTTGTACCTTTACCTTTTAGAACTGCTGAATTGTTTGCTATTGAAACGTTACCTTGAATATTTACTTGTTGAGAAAAAGATTCAGATAAGTCAATGTCAGCAGTATAAGGTGGTGTTCCTGGCATACCAATTTGTTTAGTTTCTGATATGTCTTTTGTAATAACACCTCTTTTACCAATAGAATCTTGTTGAATGTTTGCTGAAGCATTTGATTGTTGTCCAGTTACCGTTTCTCCTGCAATAAATGTTCCTTGAACATTTGATAAAATTAATACGCCGTGCAATATTGTAGGTGGTGATGTATATGAGGTTACGTTTATTGGGTCTCTACCACTAGCACTAAACAATTCAAAAGTATTTGTTGTACAATTTCTAGCTGTATAAATTCCTGGAGTATATGCTGTACTATCTACTTGAAAATTACCGCCTGATAAATCTATTTGCATACCATCTGTTAATCCGTGACCGTTTAATGTCACAACACCTGGACTTGCAACACTAATTGATGACGCTGGCGAAAATGTATGGTCAACTGATATAAATTGAACAATACCACTTGCGTTAGAAACTGCACCATTAACAACTTCACCATCTGTAAACTGCATTACAGGCATACTAGTTAAATTTAAGTGTGTAAACATTTCAATATCAAATATATAATGACGCCAAACACCATCAGTAGCAAATATGTCGTTAGATTCTGAACCACTTACATATTGGAAACCTCTACTCTTAGCACGACCAATTTGTGGTACATCAAAACCTACAACTGAATTTTCTATACCTCTAACTGAAGTAGCTCTGTCATATAAGTTAATTGCTTTAAATGGTTCTACATCACCTGAAACAAATCCTACATCTGGCGAACCGTAAACATTATTGACATTAAAATAGTTATCTACTTCAAATCTAGTTTTAATATTATTTGCTGTATCAAAGTCTCTTGCTTTATCAATAGCAACAAAAGTTGTTCCTAATCTTACAGATTCATATCCGTTTACGTATGCTTTGAAAGGTGATATACCTATTGCAAGTTTAGTAGCGTCACCATTATCACTCGCTGGAAAAACACCTCTATTATTACCAGAGGCTAAATGTTCTCTAACATCATAATCAGGATTAGTTAAAACATAATCACCAGATTCATCAAACGTTCTTCTTGCTAATGTATCTTCAAGTATGGCATATTCTGTATCTCTAACCATAGTTTGAATATCACCTCTGTCAACTCTTGATATTTCATAAAAGTTGTTGTCGTCAGCAGAGGCTAATGTTTTCTTAGCTAGAGATAATGTAATTTTAAATCTATGGGCACCAGGAGCATTTGTGTTTGATACACCTTGAGCATTATCATTTAAATCATTATCATCATTTGGTGTCACAAAACTTTCTGTTACCGTTAAACCAATTCTATATGAAGGCTCATTAGTGTACTTGTCTAATATCAAAGTAGAGTCATCTACACTTACAAAAAATCCATTAATATAATAAGTACCTGCTTTTATACCTGCAGCTGAACCAATATGTGTGCTTGCAACTACAGCTGTAGGATTACCTGAAGCATCCGAAGTTATAGTTTCTCCGTCTGTAAATACAAGTGAAGTATTGTTTGTACCAGCTCTTTCATACTTAACAAATAAAGTATCGGGGTCTGTACCGTCTGTAGCAAAAACATTTACAACTTTTGCTGTGACACCCGAAGTAGCGCCTGTTAAATTAGTGTTAAGATAATCGTTAATTGAACTAGCAGATTTTGAAGTTAGTTTAACTGATTCGTAATTAGTGTCAATAGAAACTTGACCAGGGATAACCATTGCTCCTTGTTTGAACATATGGTCACCAAATTTTTCAATTTGGTTTTGTAATATTGTTTGTGATTGTGTTAACTCTCTCGCTTGAACGGCAAACGCTGGTCTAAAAAGTATTCTATGAAACTTCTTACTCTCAGCGAAATCATCATAATAGGGCGATAAGTTAAAATCAGTTGGACTTGGCATAGTCTGATATCCCCTTAAAATTCAATAATCAGTTTAATATTCTCTGTTTGGTCCGCCGCTCTTGTTATTGGCGCTCTGTTCTCTACATATAAAACATCGCCTGAATCGTGGTCTAACTCTGGCACAGAATATCCTGAATTGAAATCTACCTGGTTTAATGTTGTTGAATGTGCTATTTCAGGTGTTCCACTTCCCGAAGTTGCGCCACTAATTATATTTGCACCACTAAATGCTACTTGATTACCATTACTATCAATTCCTTCATTTGTATGTCTTGTTTGAACATAATAAAGTATTGCATTTGTAGAATCCCATTCTACAACTTTACCTACTGCGTTTGTTGTTGCTTGTGTAATTTTATCGTCAATAGCAAATGTTCCAGAAACACCTGTTAATTTTACAGCTTTCGTTGCTCTTAATGTTGTTGCTGTCGCTGCTGAACCACCTGATTTAGGGTCTTTAATCATACATACACGTCTAAAGTCGTTAGCTACTGAAACGTCACCAGAGTTTGCTGATTCTGTTCCTTCTAAACTTGTATTTGTCATTACAAAGAAAGCACCTAATTCTTCTACTGCATTAAATCCGTGTCCGCCTTTAGGTGGAATAATTACATCTAATTCTGCACCTACTAGGTTAGTTGCGCCAGCAGCTACTATCTGAGCATTACTGATTGTTGCAAAAGTATAACCTGTTCCTGCTGTTGTAACCGTTACCGCTGTGACAGCACCTGAAGTTACCGTGACTGAAACTTTACCACCAGAACCGTCACCTCTAATATCAATATTTGTGTATGTGCCATCTGCACCACCTGAACCAGCAGTTTTAATTTTTACAATGTCAATTGCGCCATCAACTGCGTTTGATGATACTGAACCATTTGTTGAAACTGGCATAAAATCTGTTGAAAGGAAATTAGATTGCTCTGAAGCAGAAAGTGTGTACATAAATTTCCATTTATAACCATCAGCAGTTGATAGAATTGTTGAAGCATTTGTGCCTGTTGGTTCTACCGTTGATGGTGTATTGTTATCGTTATCTAAACACTTATAAACATTTCTAGCAGAATTCATTACATAAAAGTTTGCGTCAAATAAATTAAATACACCACTATTAGCTGATGTTAAAGTTGTTGTGCCAGTAATTCTTTCGCCATAGTCGTGTCTGTAAATGTCATAAGTTGTACCAGTTGTCCAGTTTCTTCTAGGTGCTACGAAAGCAACATCTGTTGCTGTAATTTTTTTAGCAGCTAATAAATCATCAAAAGTAAAATTTTCTGCGTTTACGTTATCTGCTGGTGTAATAGGTAATACGTCTGTACCTTGGTTATCTGTTCTACCATCACCTCTAGTAGCCGTATTAAATGGTAATGACCTACCAATACCTAGATAATACGTATTTCCTGCCGCTTCAGAGAATGACTCTTGAAACTGCTTGGAATTGTGTATTCTAAACTTGTTTGTTATAATTGCTGGCATATTTCTTTTTCCTTAATCAATATTTATAAGACTTCTCACTATGTTATATTAATTGTTCCTTGCATTGCTCCGTGGTTTGTACATTGATAATAAAGAGTTGCTGGAGTATCCATAGAAACGTGGAATACTATAGCGCCTGAAGAAGCACCATTGTTGGTAACTCCTGTATTATAAGCTGTACCACCTGTACCGGTTGTTGATTGTATTCTGAATGGGTGT
>MDTE01185050.1_pt1 | contig 29072 bp, 16 predicted proteins | sample 811231 | NCBI WGS metagenome assembly MDTE01 (sample SAMN05326651, study PRJNA326480) | marine metagenome | isolation source: seawater | place: Indian Ocean: Red Sea | collected 2010 | reverse complement strand
GAGCAGATCGAAATCATTTTCAAAGCCTGGCACGAATCCTCCTTCACCCACCGCGGCGCTCACTACCAGCTCCCGGCCAAGGTCGAGCATCGCCGCCAGCTACTCGAAGAAATCACCCTGGTACCACGCCCTCAAAATCAACCTGTGGAATGCTGGCAACCCATTTTCAGCGCCAATCCGCGCGGCATCGAATTCATGATCCGGTATGGAATCAAAGGCGTGGTTCCGGGCGGCGGGCAAGCCCTCGAAATCGCCGAAAAATGGCGCGACGGCCTTGCGAAGGCCGGACGCGATAGCGAATTGGGAGCAGGGCTGGCGCTGGTCTTGCAAATTCACCTCGCCGATACCCAGGAACAAGCGATCCGCGAGGCTACCCCCTGGTTCGAAGAGCAACTTAAAGTGCTGGCCCCCTTGGGCCGGATGCCCGCGCTCACCCAGGCGCAAATAGAGGCGCTCTATGACGGAAAACGGGCCGCTCGGGCCGGGCTGCCAAATGTCCACGATCTAGTGCGGGACAACGCCTGGATCTGTGGGCCACCCGAGCACGTTGCAGAAAAAATCGCCGTAATCCAGGACCAACTGCCTGGTTTAGAGCGTATAACCATCGGCGCCGGTGCGCTGGGGATTCCCCCCAGCGCGCTACGCCAAGACATCGAGTGGTTTGGCCGGGAGGTCCTGCCCAAATTCCAGGAGGCCCCATAATGGAGAATTTTCGCACCAACAAAACCAAGGCCGCCCTCCTACAGGGCGAGACTCTCAAGGTCGCTGAAATCAACCGCATCTTCGACCCGGCCGTGGTCGAACTCGCCGCCCAGGCCGGCTTCGGCTGTACCTGGGTCGATATGGAGCATTCTCATCTCGATCTCAACGCACTCTCTGCCATGATTCTGGCAGCGCGAACAGTCGATATAGACCTAGTTGTCCGTATTCCCAAGGGTCCGTACAACCAGGTCATCAAACCGCTGGAGTTGGGGGCTGGGGGCCTGATCTGGCCCCATTGCCGAAGTGCCGGCGAAGCGCGGGAATTCGTGCAGATGGCCAAGTTCAGACCACAGGGGCTACGCGGTCTCGGCGGGGGCCGGGACTCGCAGTACGGTACGCTGGATTTCGTCGAGTACGCGGACCGGGCCAATGCCGAGACTCTGCTCGGCGTGATGATCGAAGATGTCGAGGGTGTCGAAGACGTCGAGGCTATCGCCGCAATTGAGGGGATAGACCTGCTCTTTGTAGGCCCCAGCGATCTCGCGCACAGTTATGGCGTCGAATGCGAGGGGACCCACATCGATCACCAGCGCGTCCAGGCGGCTTTCGACCGCGTCGGTGCGGCCTGTGCGGCAAACGGCAAAGCCATGGGCACGGCGGTCGGCCCCGGAGATGCGCTGCGCCGCGTCGCCGAAAAGGGCGGTCGCTGGTTCAATTGCAGCCACGAACTCGTCGCGCTCACCAGGGGCTACCGCGAGGCGCTGCAGGACACCGAATCCATCATCAGAGACGCCTGATGGACCTCACTCAGCAAGATCTGGCAAGATACGATCGCGATGGCTATGTCCTGATCCGCGACGCCTTCAGCCCGCAAGAGTGTGACGAGTTCATCGACTATATGCTCGACCTCCACGCCGGACGCACCGAGGTCGAAGGATTCGGACCACGCGCACCCGATGACTGGAGCCGGGTAAAAAGCGACAGTCTCCACCACCCGCTCGGCCTGGCCTGGATGATCGACCCCCGCCTGCGCCAACCGCTCTGCACACTCCTCGGCGAAGAGCCCGATGGAGTCCAGGGCATGTATTTCTATAAGGGTTCCGAACAACGGCGGCACCAGGATGCGTACCATCTCCCGGGATGCGTCTCGGCCTGGACAGCGCTGCAGGAAGTCGGAGCGGCAAATGGCAGCCTCCGGATCCAAGTCGGATCGCACCAGGGGACACTGATCGAGAAAAGAGATTTCAGAAAAGATGCACGGGGCAACAAAGGCCCCTGGTATGGCTGGGATCCAGAAGATGCCTTCGATGCTCTATTCGAAAAAAACGGCCTGCCTGAAATCACCATCGAAGCAACGAAGGGCGATGTGGTCTTCTTCAACGGCCGCTTGATCCACCGCGGCGGCCCCATACTCGAACCCGATTCTTTCCGCCACAGCTGGGCCGGCCACTATATCCCCCGTTCATACAACCCCTGGCCCTACGAAAACCGCCCCCGCCTGCGGATCTCCTTCGACGGGGTCTGCCGCTTCACCCCAACCCACTGAATCGCTATCCCTTCACCGCCCCGAGCTGGATTCCGCTGATAAACCAGCGCTGACAGAATACGAAAATCACGATCATCGGAATGAGCATCAGCACCGATCCGGCACAGATCAGTCCGTAGTCGTTATTGTAGAGATCCGAAAGCTTTGCCAATCCTACCGACAACACCATCATCGAGTCCGATTCGGTCATTATCAACGGCCAGAGAAATGAACGCCAGTTGCCGAGGAACGTAAAGATCGCCAGTGCTGCCAAAGCCGGTTTGGCCAGCGGTAGCACCACCTGCCAGAATACGCCCCAACTGGAACAGCCGTCGATGTAGGCCGCCTCTTCAATCTCCCGCGAGATACCAAGCAGGAACTGGCGCAGCATGAAGGTGCCATAAGCGCTGAAACAACCCGGAACAATCAGTGCAAAATAGCTATCCAGGCCTGCCGGTTGGCCAATGTACTGCTCGTAGAGATATAAATAACCGCTGAAAAAATTGGTCGCAAAAACCAGGTTTAGCCAGTCCGGAATTTTCTTCATCAGCACGAATTGCGGGATCATCAGTACATCGTGTGGAATCATCATCGTCGCTAAGTAGCAGAGAAAAATCAGATCGCGTCCCTTGAATCGCAACCTCGCGAATGCATAAGCCGCCAAAGCACTGGTCGAAACCTGGACCATCGTCACTACGCTGGCAATTAAGAGCGAGTTGATATAATAGCGTACGAAGGAAAACGCTTCGACCACCCCGGTGTAATTGCCCAGAGTCCACCTTGGCGGTATCCATCCCAGAGTCACATCGACATTGTATTTGAACGAGGTGAGCAGAGTCCAAACCAACGGCGTGGTCATCAACGCCAACAATGCCAATAGCAGGACGTAAACCCCACAGGTCGACCAATTCCAGCGCGGAGTTGCGGACATGGCCATGATATTAAACCGCTTCTAACTTCTTGCCGCCATAGCGCCAATTGAAGAGGGTAGCAATAAAAATCAACACGAAGAGTACCATCGATATCGTTGCGGCATATCCGACTTCTAACTGTTCGTATGCCTGGGTGTAGATATAGTAACTAATAGTGGTAGTCGAGCCGCCAGGTCCTCCACCGGTCATGATATAAGCAGCTTCAAATCCTCCCTGTAGTCCACCGATAATACTGGTGACGAATATGAAGAACGAGGTCGGAGCCAATTGCGGAATCGTGATATAACGAAGTTGTATCCACCAATTCGCTCCGTCGATCTCAGCCGCTTCATAGAGCTCGGTAGGAATATTCTGCAAACCGGCCAGATAGAGCACCATACTGAAACCTCCAGCACTGGCCCAAACAAATACGATAATCAATGCCGGCTTAGCCCAGTTCGCATCGATCAACCACCCCGGTAGCAACGCGACCGCCTCCGCTCCCTCGATGCCGAAAAGATGATAGACCTCCCACAAAAAGGCATTGATAATACCGACGTTTGGTTCAAAAGTCAGCAGCATCTTCCACACCATGTAAATTGCGATGCCACTGCACAGATGTGGAATAAAGAAAAAGGTGCGAAAGAAGATCCGTCCGGGTAATTCGCGGTTGAGCAATACGGCCAGGAGCAACGAACCAATCATGGCCAGCGGAATATTCAGCATTAGGAAGAGCGTATTGGCCAGATACTGCCAAAAGTACGGGTCGTTCGCCGACCACTGGCCATCGTTTTCCGTAAAACCCAGCAGATCGCTGAAATTGGCGATACCAACAAACTCGGGCGTACCCGTAGCCAGCTGATATCTATATAAACTCATCCCCGCAGCAACCAGCACTGGTCCGAGGGTAAAGACCAAGAAACCGACCAGGTTGGGCAACAGAAAGAACAAAGCAACGCGCCCTTGATTCCTCATAGATTCCCCTGATCGGCATAGATACGATCGAGATAGTCGTTCGTGACCTGATGCGCCCGTGCCAGTGCCGTTTGAACCGATTCACGACCCGTCAGTGCACCATCCATTTCGTCTAGCATTCGCCGATAAAGATCCTCCCACCACCTTTCCTGAGGAAAGAGATGGACATCGTAGTCCATCGATTTAACAAAGACCTCTTCAGCCCATGGAGTTTCATCGCGAATGAATGCCCGACGCGAAACTGAACGCTGGGGCGGCATATCGCTACCCAGTAATGCCATTTTAGCCGTCGCCTCTGCGCCAACCATATGTTTAACTAGATCCCATGCTGCTTCGACCTGCTTGCTCTCCCTCCAGATACAAAAACCCACACCCGCATAACGCGTCTTACGACCATCAGGCCCTTTGGGGAAGAGTGCTGTATCCCATTCGAAACGATCGAGGTGCTGGTACTGGGGAATCCGCCATGGACCCGAAATATCAATCGCAATCCTTCCTGCTTCGAAGGTAAACGTACTCATCGGCGCATCGGATCTCACGCCCGGTCGCGGCGGACTAACTTGGTACTTGAAAAAAAGGTCAACATAAAACTGTACAGACTCCAGCACTTTAGGATCATCTAGGTTGGAGACAAAACGCGATCCTTCGCGCCGGAGAAAGTTACCGCCACCGCTCCATACATAATTCGCTATATCATAGGGTGAGCATCCATAGATATCGTAGAGACCGTCTTTATCGATATCGATTGTCAATGCCTGAGCCTTCTGCAACATTTCGTCCCAGGTCCAATCCGCGGTGGGATACGCTACACCGTAGCGATCAAAAAGAGCTTTATTGTAGAAACAGGTTATAGTGCTGCCCTTTACCGGCAGACCAAAAAGACCTCCGTGATAACGATAGGCCTGGAGCCCAACAGGATAATAATCGTCAGCCGCAATTCCATCGCGCTGCATCAGCTCATCCAGCTGCAGCAGTTGACCGGTACTCGCCACTTGAGACATCTGACGCCAGTGCAACACGCAGATGTCTGGCGCATGTCCGGCATCCATACCGGTCAGTAGCTTCTGTACCACATTGCGACCGGGAACAACTTCGAGACGAAATCGAACCTGGGGATTCTCAGTGCGATATTGATCGGCTATTCTTCGAAAAAGCTGAGCTTCCTGAGGCGAACCATAAACCCATACCGTCAACATTTCCTCAGGTGGGAACCAATTGACGGCGCGAATCCCGATTACGCTCGATACCATCAACAGCACTGCAAGAGCTATATAGACTAACGAGATAGCAACCTACTTTTGAAATTAAAAAACGGGATCCACCAACCGCGTTTCCGGGTCGGTGGATCCCGCCGCACTGTGAAACTTAAAAGCCCTAGTGCAGGCACTTATTCAACTTCTGATAGAGAGTTCAGCTGATTGCCATCCCCCCTACTGGATGCCGTGCACGACGAGCCTATCTTTGCGCTGCTTAGAACTGGGCTTTGATCAAACCCCAGCTAGCCGCTTCAACAGCAGTTGCACCACCAGCTGGCCACACAATCGACTCATCAACAGGCGCAATCAGCAAATCCATATCGGCATGGCAGCAACCTTCGACCTGGGTACCCCACTGGCCGATGCGATTATCATCTTCACCGTCACCACCATCAACCTCATTGACGATGATACCGATATGGATGGTCTCACCTTCGGTGAGGTCATGGATATTTACCTGATCCTCGGTGGCCTCGTTGTTTTTGGGCATCGTGCTAATCGGCTGAATCGCAACCTCGTAAATATAAGTGCTCTCGCCGAACTCATCGCCCTCAAAACCGAAATCGACGGTGAACCACTGCGAGCCGCTGGTCAGCCAGGTCAGGTTCCTGTTCGGGCGAAGCCACTCGAAGGTGCCCTCGACCGGCGGGAAAGCGAACTTGTAGGAGAAGCTGGTCGCAGTCTCACCAGCGTTGTGCTGATCGCGGGTCTCGTGCAATGCGTTGACATCAACTTCCCAGCTATCATCCCAGTAGAAACGACCTGGATCGACGCGACGGATAACGTGGATATCATCGTAGACGCGGCTGGTGACATAAAGGTGATTGTCAGTATCGTTCCAGCCAGCCAGATGGCGAATATTCAACGAGCTAGCATCCAGCTCTTCAATTCCGGCAGCTTCGGCGAAACCATCGAGGGAGTTGAGGCGGTCATTCTGCAGGCTGTACACATCGATGGGAATCATCGACCAATCAGAATCATCACCGTCAATCATGGGCTGATTGCCATCTGGGAACTGCACTGCAACCATCAACCCATTATCATGTGCCTGCACCCCAAAGGCACAGACTAAAACTGCCATTAGCGAAAGTAAAGACTTTCTCATCTTTTTTCTCCTGATAATAGTGTTTAATAACTTCCTAACTGAAAAAATGTCCTGCTTAAACACCGAGTAGCGTTAGTATATGACCTCCTTTCTCATTCAAACTCTCATCTTAGAGAGATCGTGTACAAAGAGCTATTGTATAGGTTTAATTATTCCAATCCGGCATATACGGAGATGAATGCCTGGGTACCCGTGCTGGCTTCAGCTTCGGTAAAAGCCTTGCGCTCAACAGAAAAACCCACCAAAGACTTGATCAGGTACCCCTGGTAAGCCGATGTGTTAGCAATCTGTACTGCGCCGAGCAAAGAGTTGGAATCCATAGCATCGACATTCATATCGTCAAAACGGACATATTCGACCCCTGCCTCCAGATCAGTAACCGTCAACAACGGGATCTTGACTATTGCCGATAATAGCTGGGTCAGCGAAGTATGCTGCTGAAGATCGAATAAACCGCGACTCTGATGGCGATACTCGCTCTTCCAACGCGATTGAAGCTGCAAACGGCCAACTTCCAAAGTATGGCTCAGTTTATTAATGAGACCGAAAAAGAAATCGGATTGTTCCAGGTTGAAAGCCAAGCGCTGCTGTCGATCCATAAGCTGCCGGTACAACACGTAATTGGCCTTGTTGACCCACTTGAATGCCCCCCTGCTTAACGCGTGTCCGAGATACGTCTGATTGACAAACGTATCGCGTGCAATGAGTGGATCCTCAATCGGAGTCAGACTGCCACCGCGCAGCGTATTATCCGGCGCCCATTGCAATAATGGATCGGGGATATCATCCTGCACGTGCTTGACCATATGAAAATAACGCAGATTGCCATAACGCGGCGTACTCGAGTCATAGGTCAAGAGGGTATAAATGCTCTTACTCCGCTGCTCCGATGATATTTTACGCTCGTGATTTTTACCGATCATCAGGCGCATGCCATTCAGAAGATGCGCTCCACCATAGATATTATAACCCTTGTGATCTTTGCGATACGGATAGTCCGGTGCTGCATCATTCTCGTATTGATCAACCCAAAAATTATTGTTCATATCCATTCCATACAGGAATTCAGGTCGATCGACATCAAAGCGAAGAAAAGGCTCTTCGTAATCAGGAATATTGTTGATCTTCACCCGATTATCGTTCTGATTCAGGTCCGGCAGAAAATCGCTGTTCTGGTCCCAACCCGGGAAAACCTGTAGATCGGGAGACCCCCAATCGGCACGAAAATTATCTGGGATTCGATCCTGATCATCGTTGTCTTCAACTAACTCGACGAGGTTGCTCTGTGCGGCTGCAACATTGGAAGAGCCGTCCCAGAAAACCTCCACGTTAGACCCTGCAGCCGATCCGGCCGAATAGTCGATCACACCGGCTGCATTCGAAACAAAGGCTTGTGTATTATAAAGTGGGTCCAGTGCGTACGCTTCGCCAAAGAAAAAGAGCGGATAGGCCTTCTTAGAAATATTGAGCATCCAGGCAGGAGCCTTGGTCTTGCCTTCGATACCAGAGCTAACGTGGTGCGATTCCTCCTGCACATTGGGATATTTCCGAAAACTCCAACTCAAATCGTATTCGGCATATACATCCAACCCCCATACTTCGGACAAACTCATGCTCCAACCTGCCAAAGTTGTCGCAGTGGGTAGACCATAATCGAAACTGACAGTGCGCAGATTGGTAAGATCCTTGATGTTACCCTCTGCCTGCGTCAAAAGCAACAAGACCGGTTTGCCAGATCCATCGGTTTGTCCATCCGAGGTCATCCAAACCTGATAGTCGTTAGCCAATACCAGCTGAAATTCCACAGCTACGATTTCAGCGAGATCACCCCTGGATTGATTGATGAACACCGGATCATTAAAGTCATAAATGAGGCGAATCCGTTCGCGGCCATTAGCTTCGACAAAACCTTGACCCGAAACTCCACCCTCAATGATAGGATTAAACCGCAGATCACTACCCCGATCTACGGTCCCATCCCTGTAGGTTATCAGCACATCCGAACCAGAGGGGAAATAAGCAGCACCACCAGTACCGTCATTGGGAGAATCATCGGCGAGAACAATTTCAATGGTGTTCAGAATTCGGTTCTGGTTCGTCGTCAATCCACCGCGAAACTGGTGATCGACCAGACTGCTCGAACGAGTATTAGATTGATGAATATTGACTGTATGAGCCCCTACTTCGACGAAGTCACCGACCTGCGCCACCATCCGAGCCCCAAAGAGTGTGGTATTGTTGGTCTGAGCGAGTTCTAATCCTTGGGTTCCACGTGGACCAGTGAACCGGGAGTACACCAACGTACCCTGATATTTGTCTGTCGCCGCGTCGAACTGAATTCCATCCAAGCGCGGTTTAGAGAAGGATAAGGGCGTGAAAGTCGTACGTAGATTAGAACTGACAGTAAGCGCATAATGATACTGGCCCTTGTGATCTCCAGCCACCACCAGTTCAGCAAACCAAGACTTGAAACGATTTGACTTAAAAAGCACATTACCAAGATCCTGCGGACTGCTTTGACCACTATTGAAAATAAGCCAACCCTGAGTCACCCGGTTGCCGTAGAGATCGTAATAATAATCACCTATTAAATCGGTGCTTACCGGCCTCAGGTACGACTCCCGGGCATAGTTGGTATAATCCCACTGTAGCCAACTGCTTTCCGAGTACATGTGCTGCGGAATGAACCACCGCCGTACTGCGGGCTCTATCGCACCCATCAAAGTACCCGGTCCCTGCGGCGCATAACTGGCGCGTCCCACCCCCTGCTGCACCCCGAGTAAAGATCCGTAATCTATCTGGGCATATAGAGGACCACTAAGGTCTGTTACCAGCAGCAGAGCTGCGATCTTGAGCAATTTTTTAAACATATTGTGCTATCATTTCAGATAACCTTCGCCAGCTCAATTAGTACGCTACCGATACGACGCCGATCTCACTCTTGCGACCACCGTCTGTATGCAGATCAACTTGATACATAAAAACTCCGGGACTAACCATTCGTGCCCCTTCATCACGACCATCCCAACTGAATTCGAATGTGCCACTCAGCGTCTCGGTCTCCCCGACCTGGCGCACCAATGCACCGGACAGATCATAGATTCTCAACCGAACCTGAGTCAGATCTTGTACATTGCGCACATCGTAGCGGATCTTAACGAAATCGTTGATGCCGTCGCCATTGGGGCTGAAAACTGCGGAGGATAACTGGACACCACTGATCAGGTCACCACCCATAGGGGTACGCACTGACAGTACATCACCACCGAAGCGAAAGGTCGCATTGCCAGGCTTAATCTGTTGCTTCAGCGTGGGCTCAGTGCTGTCGTAAACCCAGCCGGTAAACTCGATGCCGAATCGTAGGACCTTGGCTTGGAACACAACCTCAATCCTCTTTTCGTCGTCTGCCGGTGCCTGCATCCGATCAAAAGAGAGTACAATTCGGTCCGAGAGTATCTCCGGAGGAAACTGGTCGATGACCTCTACCCCATCGACGAGTACAGATTGCACATCCATTACTCGCGATTGAGTAAATATTTCTAATCGGTCAAACCCCTTGTCACCGGTCTTCAACTGCGGCCGGACAACGTAGGTGAAGGTCTCGGGCTCAAAACTCGTGGTCTCAAGCGGCCAGATCTCACCAACAACTTCTTGTGCAGCCGGTTCTTCTGCAAATAACAGCGAAATTTTCCCAATCTTGGGAGCAACTTCCCTATTCGCATGAAAGAACACCTGGAACTGAAGATAACGCGTTGGACTTGGCGACTGCAATACCGTCCCATCGGTCCAACTCTCGGCAGGCAGGTCTGAATCCCGCATCCCTGCAGCGAAATCATAGGGCGGAGACCAGGGCGACCAGTTTTTACGGTCATAAACCTGCCTCACCTGACTGAAAAGACCTGCAGTAAAAGCACTGCGATATTCGCCTCGAGTAACCTGTTCGAAATCTCCGGTGCTACCGACACGCCAGAACAAATAGGGCTCAGGCGAATTACCGGTACGGGTTCGCAAAACCACCTCGGTACCCTCGGGTTTTTCACCCTCCCAACGAATCTTGCTCCAAGCCACCGGCTTGCCAAAATCAAGAATCGGGCTCGTATAACTCGTCCGGGTGACAAAACCTTCGCCATATATTTCGAATTCGGCAATTTCCCAGTCTCGCTCTGCATTTACCGAGCGAATGGCGATCCAGTGCAGATCTCGGGTGGGAAATCTCAGATCGACATCAATATCGAGGTTTTCGGTATTGCGCTCGAGAATGTCAAGACCGGGATCATTGGTTGCGGTCAGCGTCTTACTAATATCGCGATACCATCTCTTTCCGGGTCTACGCTCGCCCGGTACTGATACGAAGGGTGCGGAATCATCGGCCACACCGACCTCATACCACTGCAGATAGTTATCTTCGAAACCCGGGCGCGGGTAAAAACGGATGCGATTAATCGGTAACTCTGCACCAAGATTAACTACTAAATTCTTGACATAACCTATATTCAGCCCCATTAGTCGCGGCGAAAGTTCTACTCTTTTCAGCAATGCGGTCTCCGGGTCTCCATCAATAATCACCTGGATCTGTTTCGCTTCTTCGCGAGTATAGCTAGCCGAAACACTCGAGTTGAGGTGCCCCTTGCGCTCCTCCAGACTGAGTGAAAGGTTGTGTTGAGGATCAATCCATACCGGCTTTATCTCATTGTTGCTATAATCGATCATCGTGTCGATGCCCACTTCTTCAGTGCTGATACCCACCGACATCGAAGACTGAACTTCTCCCGAGGGACCGATGACTACATAGGTCGCTTCCGTATCGGTCAGTAATCCCTGCCACGCATTGCCGTCAATCCCGCCTAAGCGGAACTCAGACCGAGCCCCAGCAATACCACACAAGCCGAGGATAATAATCGCGCATCCTATCCGCTGCATAGTAATCGCATCTCCTTATTTGCAACCCCCGACATTAATACGATACTCCGACCGGACGCACCACAGCACTCGAACGGGCATCGCCCTCGACCCTGACCTGCACTATATAGATGCCCGGAGTTACGAGTTCGCCATAGGTATCGCGCCCATCCCAAGCTAATTCGGGCAAGCGCGTCGCGTCATAAACACCGTTGTCACCATCAGCATCGAGCAGAGTACGTACATTCCTACCGGCCATATCAAAAACATCTACTTTGATTTGAGCGCTACCCACTACCGCAAGTATTTCATAACTCAACTGCAGCAAGTCATTCACCGCGTCACCATTTGGCGTTACAATCGGCGTCGCGAGGACCATATTACCAATTAAGCTGCCACTGTTGACACTGGGGCTCAACACTGTCACGTCTGATTTATATGACACATCATCTTCCGCAAGAGACCCAACATCGCCAGGTATAACCCCTTGAAAAGCCTCTTCGGCCGCTAATAATGCCCGCCCTTCAAAAGTCGTACTAAAAGACAATACCCGACTGACAAAGTGTATTTTGAGCACTGCGTCGTGCTCAGAAACCAGAGGGAATTTCACACTGAAGCCCTGATCGTCGATCGAGAATATCTCTATATCTCCCTCCACCGTGGGCTGATCTTGCACTGCGAAGGCATGATCTATAACAGATGCACCGGCACCATCCAATACCTCGATACGCTCTATGCGGCTAACCCGCGTTCCAGTATTCAGTTCGAAAGTATCAAAACCCTGAACCTCACCGGTTTCCATCTCTGTGCGCAAGGCATAAATAAAAGATACGTCCGAAGCGGCCGATACTTCGCGCGGAAAAATCTCACCGATCAAAGCATCGGCAAGCGGCGGCGAGGTATAATCGAGTGAGAGTTCTTTCAACGCGTAAGTAGACGAGAGGTCGTTAGTTAAAAAATCTACCCGGAACTGGATGTAGCGACGCGGTCCGGGCGAGAGGACTTTGGTCCCTTCGGCACTAGTTCCCTCAACCAAGGAGTACGGTGGTGTCCAGGGACTCCAGTTTTCCAAATCGTCACGAATCGAACCCCGCTCCCAGATATCGGACTGTCCTCCCTTTTCAGGTAACTTGTTGTATTCACGTCGCCCAAGAGGCTCCCCGGGATTGTCGACCGATAACGCAATCTCTACCGCATCCTTAAGACCGGCGCGCTTGCGGGTGTAGGTCAACGGTGTCGGGTCAGTTCCGGAGCGCGATCGGATCTGCATATCGACCTCGTTAGCCTCACCGATCAATTCTTGCAACCAGCGCAATTGCCCCCAGTTGGCAGGCGATCCTAGATCAATTATCGGCGAAAGATAGCGAGCAGTGGGGAAGAACCCCTCACCAAAGATCTGCAACTTTTCAACTTCGAATGGAATTGAGGAGGTCGCTCGTACCCGCAGAAAACGCAGCAGTCTCGGCGGATCGATATTGATAGTGGTGACCGCCTCGGTATTATTGGTACGCGACTCGTAAAATTCCCAGATCGGATTGCCGGCCTCAGTCAGGATAACCCCGTCGTTGATATGCACTTCGAAATTCTTGAGGAAGTCGCCTTGAAATGGTGTATTCGCTGATGGAAAAACGGTATTGCGAGGAAAAAACCTCAACTGATTAACCCCGAATCGCCCACCCAGATCTATCTCAAGCAGGGTTCCCAGAACATAATTGCCTTTGCGTTCAAAAGCCTTACCAGTTGGATCTGCCGTAACCAACTGATCTAGGATCGAACTCAATTGCACATCGGACATATCCAAAACAGTAGGAGAAGAAATATCACCACCGCGTTTGGATATTTCCGTGGCGATATTCTGCCCTTCACCGACCTGGCCTGGCAACATTCCATTGGGAAAATCGACATTATCGAAATCTATCAGATCAGACGGGGTATTGCCGCGTTTAGTCACATTGGGATCAAGAATTGATCGATATTCCGGCCTGATAGCTTCAATCGATTCCCCGGCCGCGACCTTGCCCTGCCAATTTACCTGGCCATCGCCCCCGATGGTCAGTTTTTTGACCGCATCAGCCCTCTGAGGAAGTGCACAAAGCACCGCAACAGCAAAAACTCTGCAGCAAATTGCAAGATTTCGTTTCATTGCGCCCAATCGCCGAATTGTCTCAAGATACCCTCCAAATCTTCTTCTACAGAATGCTTTATCTCCGCTCGTCTCTTGCCCAAATGGTATTTTTCGAATGCTCGTTCGGCTTCGCTCTCGCGCCCTAGGCGAAAATAGATCTTGCTGAGAAAAAAGTGTGTTCGATAATCGTCGGGCTCCAAGAGCTCTAACTTCTCAAAAAGAGGCAAAGCCTTAGCATAACGTCCATCTATCGCCAGCAATCGACCCAGTCCCATCAGGCCCGGCCGACTATCGGGTTCCTCGGCAAGAACCGACTCAAGCAGGGCTTCAGCTTTACCAGAATCACCCAACTCGGCCAGCAGTGCTGCCGCTCGCCAACCAGCCTCTATGCGCCATCCCGAATGATCTCGTAGACGCTGATAACTCGCCAGAGCTTCAGCCTTGAAACCAGCATCCTGATAGAGGCGAGCAAGGTGGTAGAGCACCCGATTACTATCGGGAGCGACCGCAATCATCGCCGAGTAATCTTCAATCGCTCCAGCAGTATCGTTAGCCATCAAACGCGCATCGCCAAGTACACCGAGTAAACGACGACCATCAGATTTTTGATCCACCAAAACCTGCAATTCTTCAATCGCTTCATTCGGCAATTCAGCACGGAGTAAAATGCCCGCCAGGGCTTCTCGCCATGCATGCTGGTCCGGACTGATTTTCAAAGCGGTCCGATACGCAGCGGCAGCAAGACCAAGCTTATTATCAGCCTCCGCATAAAGACGCCCAAGCGCGGCATGCGTGGCAACAGGTGCAGCCGCAAAGCCTCTGGCCTCTTCGTATTCGAGGATAGCGTTGGCTTTCATCACCAACCCCTCATAGGCCACACCACGTCGATAATGATCATAGGCCTTCCCGGATTCGTACAGTCCCCGCCCCCCGGCGTTGAATACAACGATCAACAGCCCAATCGGTATTCCCTGAGTTACCAAAGCTTTTCGCGAACGGAGATCTTGCCGCCACGCCACAACCCGATCGGCAGCCACGGCTATCAGCATCGGCAAAGCTGTCACACGCGTAGCGGTATCGCCCCCTGCGATACAGACTCCGACGATACTTGCCGCGGTACTCCAGAAAGCGAATGCCATCCCGGGTTGGTTCATTCTGCCGCGCCAGAGTCGAATCAGGCTCACTATCGCCACTGGTCCGAGAATCCCGAAGGGAAAGGCCACGCCGTATTCCCATATCAGAACCGCAGCCACGGTTCCTGCCACGCCACGATAGAAGTCGCCCTGAGCGCTCCACTCCCCAGCAAGCCAAGGACCGCACAAGATTTGCAACCACGATTCTGGTTGCCTCCATAATGCCAGCAAGGGTGCAAATGCCGAACCATCGGCGATCCATACGGCGACAAGCGAAGACGCCAGCCACGTGATTGCAAAAAGTAGTCCGTGGTTCCAACCCCGCTGTCCGGAGATCCACCATAGGGCCACCAGTGCCATTGGCATCGTCTGCGGCATCATCGCGGCGACCGTCCCCAGCAGCAGGCCGATCAACCACGGCCGATCCGCCTCTCTCGCCAGCAGTACCAAACCTGCGCTCAACAGAAAAAGGACCCATACGACGGAATCGAAACGACCCGTGGCATAGATCATTGGACCATAAGACGCGACCACCAAGCCGGAAACGACCCCGGTCCAATGGCCGAACAACAATGTGCCCAGCCGCCAGGCAAGCAGTGCGGTTAACGAGCCCAAAAAAAGCTGAACTACCCACAGTGCGATATGCGGTTCGACGAACAAGCGTCGACTGAGATCCAACACGAGCCCAAAAAACGGATGCATCGGCGCGGTGCCAACGCCATCGGGCATTGCCAGTCCTGCAAAGAGCGGATCTCCGGCAGCCTGAACCAGATAGCACGAGCGCCAAGCGACTGCGACTAGAAAAACAATGCCGCACCACAAGCGCTCGTTGGACCGCAGGCACTCGCTTTTCACTGGGCTGAAATCTCATTATAGGAACCCATCCTCCTAATTCAGACCCGCAAAAATCGTGATAAAAGACTGGCTGGTCAGTTGTGATTTCTGCCCACTGAAAGACTTGTTCTGCAGAGATAATCCCACTAACGCCCGCAGTCGATAACCGAGGTAATCCGACTCGTTACTGAACTGAATTGCTCCCACCAGCGAGTTGTAATCGTTCCGATCTTCTTCGAAGTCGTTATAGTATACGTACTCCACGCCTGCTTGCAGTTGGGTAACACGCATAATCGGTATTTCAATCAGTGCGGAGAACAACTCGAGTAGTGACGTCTGCTTGTCAAATTCGAAGAGGCCACGACTCTGTTTGCGAAACTCGCTTTTCCATCTGGGCTCGAATACGAAATTGCCTAGGTGACGGCGATAACTAAGCTTGCTAATCGCGCCAAAGAAAAAATCTTCTTCCGGAAGGTTGTAACGGGCACGCGCCTCAGCCCCCATCAACTGCTTAAAAAGCACATAATTAACCTTGCTGGTCAGTGCAATTGAACCCCACTGGAGCCGATGCCCAAAGAAAGACTGACTGACGAAGGTGTCACGCGCCAGAAGTGGATCCTCTACCTGGGTCAACTCACCGCCGAGCAACGTATTGTCTGGAGCCCACTGCAAGAGGTTATCGGGTATATCATCGGCGACTTTTTTCGACATCTGGAAGAGCCGCAACTTGCCAAAACGGGGCGAATTCCCCTCGTAGGTAATAATGCCGTATATACTGTTATTTTCTTGTTCGGAAGAAATCAACCCCTCGCGCATGATACCCACCGAGAAGCGTAACTCCGGGGTTATATCTGCACCAGCATATATATTGTAACCCTGGTGATCCTTGCGATAAGGGTAATCCGGCAATTCGTCATTTTCGTACTGGTCAATCCAAAAATTGTTGTTCATGTCGACACCGAAGAGAAATTCCGGGCGATCGGACCCATAGCGGAGAAAAGGCTCTTCGTAATCTGGCGTAACATTCGAGCGGGCGAAATTATCGTTTTGATTGATGTCGGGTACGAAATCGTTATTGGCATCCCAACCGGGAAAAACCCTTGGATCACCAGGCAACCAATCGTAGCGCACCGTATCGGGATAACGATCCTGGTCGTCATTATCCTCGACCAGTTCGACCATTCCGCGACGCTCGCTGTCGTATTCGATGCCACCAGCCCCCTGAGTGACGAATGTACGCGTATTGTAAGCAGGATCCATGCTATACGCTTCGCCAAAAGCAAAGAACGGGGCGAATTTCCGCGAAACATTGAGCATCCACGCAGGCGCCTGGCGCAAATCGCTAGTGCCCGAATAGGCGGTATGACTCGATTTGGTCGGATTGGGGTATTTGCGGTAGTTCCAGTTCAGATCGTACTCACCGTAGAGATCGAAGCCTTTCATATCGCGGACTTCAATGGTACCACCAAAGATGTGTGTCGCGGTGGGCAAACCATATTCGAAGCTGAGCGTCTTCAGGTTAGTGATGTCCTTGACGTTCCCCTCGGCCTGTTTGACCATAAGCAGTATCGGCTGACCATCGCGGTTGATCTGCTGATCCGATGTCATCCAAACCTGATAATCGTTGCCGATCGAAAGGCGAAACTCGACCTTTTCGATTTCCTCCTTTTTCTGCCTAGCGCGATCGATGAACGCAGCACTATTGAAGTCGTAAAGAAGGCGAATCTCTTCTGAGCCATCCGCAGCCAAGAAACCTTGTTTAACGAAGCCTCCCTCAATAACCGGCTCGAAGCGAATATCCTTACCCGCATCTTTTTGTCCATCGCGATAGGTAATCAAAACATCCGAACCAGCAGGGAAGAAAGCCGCTCCACCCACTCCATCCTCCGGAGAGTCGTCGCGAAGCACAATCTGGATGTAATTCACCGTCTTATTTTGTGCAACAGTCAAATCACCAGCAAACGGATTGCCGGCCAGTTTATCGGATAAGGTGTTGGAATGGTGCGAATTTATGGTGTGCAGTGCGACTTGAACCGCATCGCCTAGAGCCATTCCAAAACGACCACCCAGCAGCGTGGTGTTATTGGTGCGCGGCACCTCAAGATCAGCGGTAGTAGCCCCTCCTGGACTACTGATACGAGAATAAACCAGAGTCGCATCGTAGCGATCCGTACTCAAATCAAACTGGACTCCGTCAAAGCGCGGTTTGGAGAAGATCATTGGGCTAAGAACGGTCCGCAACTGGCTACTCACCGTCATCGAATAGTGGTACTGCCCCTGCTGATCTGTCGCTACCACAACCTCGGAGAACCACTGACCGAAGCGATCGGACTTAAAGAGCGTATTTCCAAATTGTTGTGGGCGAATTTGCGCATTATTAAAAATCAACCACCCCCTGGTCACAAAGTTACCATAGAGGTCGTAGAAATAATCACCCTCCAGCGCCGTCTCCACATAGCGTTGATACGAGTCACGTGCGTAATTGGTATACTGCCACTGGCGCCACTCGTATTCTTTGAAAAGTTCCTGTGGCACATACCACCTACGCACAGCGGGATCCAGTGCCTCCAACATGACACCCGGGCCCTGCGGTGCATAACTCGTCTCAGATCCAGCCCGAACCCCCAGACGTGTACCATAATCAGTCTGGGCCAGGCCCCAGTTGGGAACGGTGGCCTCCAGCGCCAAGCAAAGAAGCGCGGAAAGCGTCGTCGATAGTGATTTCAAACAATCCTCCCTATGATATCCCTCTGCGCGAATCTTAACTTGATAGCTCCAAACATTAGTATGCAACTCCAACCAGTTTTGCTATTTTTCGTCCGGAGATGCTGACCGCATCTGTCGCGGCATTAATCGTCGCAACATAAAGTCCCGGCATCACCAATTTACCCACATCATCGCGACCATCCCAGACCATTGTCACTAACCCCCCAGCGGCATCAACCGTCATCTGCCGCACTCGCTGTCCATCTAGGCGAAAAAGACTGAGGGTAACCGGTCGCGCCTCATGCAATTTGAAAAGCGTAAATTTTATCTCGGTCTGGTCGTTGATTCCGTCATCATTAGGCGTAAACGGGTTGGGAGCAACTTCCACCTCATCAACAACTTTCTGTGCACCAAGAGCCTGGATCTCAAGCGTCCTGCCCGGTTTCAGCGAGGTCACATCTTGGGCTTGGGCCTCCTGCCATAGGTCCGCTGCGTTAGTGCTCCGCACAGCGACAATCAGGTTAGAGCCCTGAACAAAGATTCGCGAGGCAAAGCGCATGCGGATCAAATCGCCATCACCGATGACCACATCGCGCCGAGAAGAAGTTAGACCATCGTATTGGGCTTGTGTCAAAGGTTCACCCAATTCATCATAGCCTGAGACATCTCCCAGGGCTGATGAGATGCGAAAATAACGTATCGGACCCTGCTCAGATAAAGGGAGAGCCTCATAGCTCTCGGCATCCGTCTCAAGCAGTGTCCCCTGGTCATCCACCAATTGGAAATAACGTATAGAGCCTTGTTCCTCAAGGGGCAGCAAGTTATATGAGGTTTCCGTAAGCGGTTCGCCACTAACGGCCAAGGGAACCTCATCGCCAGGCTCTAGCTTGCGATAGTAGGTCCTTTTTCCGCCTCCAGCGAAATCATTTTTCAACACTTGCGGAAAGCGCACCCAGACCGAATCAGAGCGGTCGCGCAATACTTCGACCTCCTCGCCATCGATAGTCGCCAAACCGGAGTCATTAGCCAGTTCAAAGAGTTTTGCTGGCGTCTCGGCGGCAAACTGCTCTTCGCTGCCAATCGCTACGTCCAACAGTTGCATATCCCAACGTGGTTCGGAACGCAACAAGATCTCGTCAAATCCCGCCTGGCGTTTGGTTGGAGGATCCTCTACAAATCCCGGCAGTATAAAGACGGAGAATGTATCCAGTACACCGGCCGTGGCTTCGACAGGCCATAGTTCGGCACCCAATTCCTGGGCAATTGGATCGTGCAACTGAACAGATATACGTTCCAGAGACGCAGCTTCCGTGCGGACATTGCTGATGAGCCTTGCCTGGATCTGCATATAACTGCGCAAACTCGGGGAGGTCACTCGACCTCCCGACACCGCATAACTCTGACTCCATGCACTCCAATCAGGCCCCAGGGCCATCGTAGTATCCGTCGCCCCCTTGAGAAAACCAGGCAACTTATCGTATTCTGCTGCAGTCTGTGATTCCCCACTATTCTTGAAATAGCGTACAATCTCGTAAAGTTGGTTCCCGGTCCGAGTCCGAATCTGCACCTCGGTACCCGGTGGGGTGTCGGCCACCCATTCTATCGCACCGAGATTGTGATTCCCGGGTAATGAGATTAGATCCGATTCAATAACCACTTCCGCTGCTGGGCCACGCGAGAAGATCTGGATTTCTGAGATCCATGGCCAGAAATTGTCAATACTATGCCCAGCGCCCTCGACGTTGGCATTGACGAACGTAGTCAACTCGAGAAAACGCAGTTTGACCGGTTTAATTAGCACGTCATTTACGGTCGTGTACCATCCATTTTCGACATTCTTTTCACGAGCTGCCGGGCTAACGGCCTGCCAGACCAATTCCCCCTGCGCATCGCGAGCTCCGGATGAGCCTCGCATCAGATATCCACGTAAATCATCATCAGCGAAATAGCGTATCTGATCGAGCCATATCGAGCCGCCCATGTCGACGACCATGATATTGTCATCCGGTTTTTCTGGATCTCGCGCAGCGTGCTTGTATCGAGTCGCTCCATCGCCATCGAAGGCTGCAATGGGCGCCGCATTGAGAAAGGTATGGCTGATCGAACCGCCATCCTGTGCAAGGCCCAAGCTGAGATTGTCACCCCAGCCCCAGGCCTCAACTTCGGCCAAACGCGGCAACTCCCGACGAAAATAATCCCTGCGTCCCTGCCGCTCGGGAGCCAAACCTTGGTAGGTTTCCTCATCGACCGGTTCCTCACGACCGCTAACATCTCTGACAAAATAGACTACATCTCCGCGTTCTCCCTGCGGTAGAGCCGTCCATTGTTCTTCACTGATCTGCTCGGCCCTGCCCAGGCGAGAATCGGTAATAATAATCCGTATGGTTTCCGCCTTGCGCCCCGTCCACTCCAGATTGCTCTCACTGGCAACATAACTATTCTGATGTCGACCTGTAGCCACCCCGGCTGGAGCCAGTAATTTTTCTTCTATTGGAACATCGGCCGGAGGAAGATCGTCACTTATACCTCCGCTCTGGAATACAAAGATGCGTTGGTCAAGATTAGCCGATTCGAATGGGACAATCCGACGGAATCGTAAATTGCCCTCCTCGAAACGGCCCGTGGTCTGTCTTTCGCTGATCAGCAGCACAAATTTCAAGAATGGATCGCCCAATTCTTCATCGACGAATTGCAATCGCAAACGTTCCAACGGCACGACACGACCAAGGTCCACTTCGATCCACCAATCACTGATCGGGTCGTTGGGATCCGGCTCCCAATAAGTAGTAGGGTCTCCATCGTAAATATTATCTACCGCTTGAGGATTGGATCCGACACGACTGATTCCGGGACGAACGAAATAATCAAAAATCGGATTGTCCTGGGTATCCAAGAGCAGCTCACCCTGGTCGTTGCGACGAGCGATGCTGTCTACGGTCGCAATACGTGCATCCTTGCTGAAAATCTCTAGCGGGCGTTTGAAGGTCGTATCAGCCAGGAGATTGTAGACCGTACGGAAACTACGAGGGGCTACGCGACCCAAGCTGTCAACGAAAGCTAAATTAGCAGGTATCTGCCAATGTTCCCACTGGCGAGCTCCTTCGACCACGACCTGAGATCCTACTACTCGGTGTCCTTTTTGAGCTGCTACGGGCCATGGACAGGCGACAATGAGCAACCCTAAAAGCAAAAGCTCTATGCAGACCACGCTAGCAGCTTTAATCCTCACCATCGGCTACGACTCCTCATCAGGCAGTATGCGGTCGGGATAGAGCATGACTCGATCTGCGTATTTTTTCCGCAAGCGGCTGATAAAGGTACCTATCAACTCGTCCTCTTGCTGCTGACGCAGCAGACCCATAACCCGGTCTTTAGCGCGGTCGAACGTCTCGACTTCAGCCTCTTTTGACTCCACAACCTGGAACACCGCGAAATGGCCATCAGCCGTCTCCAATGGACCGACCCATTCGCCCTGCTCTGCAGCGAACGCCGCCTCAACTAGCACCGGATAGCGTGGTTCAAGTATCGAATTCAATTGCAACCGTCCACTACGCGGCTTACCGTGGGTTTCAGCATCGCGGCGAATCAGTAAAGTGCCAATATCCACCCCCGATTCCAACTGCCGACGAAAATCCTCTGCGGCTTCGGCAGTTTCAGCCAAAAGTTCGCGAATTATCACCGTAGGCAGGGTTCGGAATCGCGTTTTATTTCGCGCATAATATTCCTTAGCCTCTTCATCACTCACCTTGACCTTGGCTTTAACTCTTCGGTCAAAGAGGTTGGTGATAAGCGTTTTCCTATGCATTTTCTCATGCCATGCGAGAAATTCGGGGGCTGCCGCCCAACCTCGATCCGTAGCTTCAAGCGCAAATAAGGCTGGTCTGAGCAATAAATCCTCAAAAATTTTCGCAGCCCGGTCATACTCCGGCAACGGACCGGACATCCCCTGTGCTTGCAAGCTTCTCATGACCGTACCAAGGGTCATCTCATCGCCGCCATAAGTGTAGAGGCTCAGAGCAGCCTCTTGTATTGAGAGTCCTGACGAACGAAGAGGTCGATTTCCGAAGATCTCGAATAACTTCTGCAGCGTATCTATATGGAAAACAACACCGTGCTTATGCTTGAGAAGTTCCAACTCCCGATTATTCACCGCATCCCACTCACGCTCGTACACTATACGGCGGACCTCTTCGAAATAGCCTTCAAGATCTCCTTGACGTTCGTCTACAAAGGAATAAATCTGCCAACCCCGAGTCAAACGAATCGGATCGGGAAAATCATGTAATTGAGCTGAGAAAAAAACCCTGCGTGGGATGCGAAATCGTCTCTCGGACTCGGCGTAATTGAACCAGCCAACGATCCCATCGCCTTCGGCGATCGCGTCATTAACGGCAAAAGGAGGAATAATATCGGAAAAATTACGCCCCTGGTCAAATCCAGCGAGTACCTGTCGCATGTCTTCTTCGGTTCGAACTAGTACCCGCCGCAACAATCGCTCGTGATTCAAACGACTGTTGACAAATTCCGCTTCCACATCACTGATCGAAATTTCAATCTGGGGACCGACAACCCGAACCTGGAATAATTCAGCCAATCGACTCTGTGCCTCAAACTCAATCTCGTGCTTGATCAGTGGATCAGCCAACAAGGTATCTGCCTCAAGCAGCAACAATTCCTGATCCACCATCGACTGCAAATATGTGACTCGGTCACTCGGACTATTGCGCTGCTGATTTGCAGGGGGGAGATTCCCGACGAACTCGAGATAATCTGGACGAGTCAAAGCGATGTCGCCGACCTGGGCAATCACCGGGCTTTCATCGCTACAAGCCAAGTGCAACAACGATAAGCCCCCGGCCAATAGATAGACCAGTAAACGCAGACACAACTGATGAACAACCATTGAATCCATCACCAGATTATCAAAACGTTAGTTTTAGTATCCACTGAATTCCCGAATAAAATTATATGCCTCTACACTGCATGAGACCGCGAACCCCCTCCTGTACACCCGAATACACGATGATTAAAATTAAGGAGTAGAACACCAGGATATATATATAAGAGAGGAAGTGTAAAGATATAGTAGGATCTACTTTTTAAAAAGTTCTTTTTTTCCCAAATTAATATAGAAAATAGATAGCTGCAAATTTCCACCGTTCAGTACATGCGGATCTGATTTCCTTTCATGCCAGTAAATCCATCGATGATTAGCCATCCACCTCCAATAACAATCTGACCCAGAATCAGTCCCAGAAAAAACCATCTGGTATAGCGATATCCCTTGGGACCCATATAGCGTAAAACTATACTTTTGATGGCCCAAGCCAGAAAGATACTGAACCAAATGCTATTCATTATCCACGTCCCACTGACAACGAACCCAATCGGGTGCAACGGCCACCAGATCAGATGATGCCTAGCAAGCATCAGCAATGCCATAACACTGGCTCCGATACCATTCCAGGCCCAACCCGCTATATTGGCTGGAACGGGGGTAGAAATGAACTGACTGGCCATCTTGAACGGCTCCTGTGCAAACCAGGAAAAGTACTGGCGATGCATATTCAGAGCGCCGTATTGATAACCGAGGTTGAGCGTTGTATAGATCGATCCGATCAAAGCAATTAGCAATGCTGCGGCCAGCATTATGAGAACCCGTTTCCGCTTGCCCCGTAATTCATGAAGCAAACGAATACCATTTGCACACGGGGCCATCGCGAATACCAATAGATCACCGGCCCAGACCAAGGTATAGCCAACAGCGACTAACCCCCCTGGCCCCAAGAGCGATGATCCAAATCCGGACACCACAAAACCGCCTGGAGTTAGCCCCTCCACAGCCGAGGAAAGACCCGCTTCGACAATTACTCTGGTCAGAGCAAAAAACACGGCAAAAGCAGCAAAGATCAAGATTGGTACAACCCAAGCCGGAACACCAGAACGCCATAACCAGACACCCATTATTCCCAACCCCATACCAAGCCCTATGACGGCTGCACGGTATGACATAATCTCCGAATTTTCGTTTTGTTCGGTTCCGAACCATACTTGTCGCCAGACTTCACGCAAATGTCCCCGCGCAGTCCACAATCCCATCAGCATCAGTACGAACATCGCACCGATCGTCTGGTGACTCAGCATTCCTGTGGTCGGCCCCATATGCCCAAATCGACCTAGCGGTTCGGCGCTGTAGATACCCACCGCGGCACAGACGCCCTCTTGCAGCTTGGCCAGCAGAAAAAAAGCCCAGAGACTGAATGACACTCCGGTGTTTATCATGAAGGCCAGTCCCAACATCAAATAATTAAGACGTATCCTTATTTGTGGGGTATCGGGCAGGAGATTAAAAGAAAAATTGAGCTCTGTGGAAGGCACAAATGGGTAATAGCGACTCAGGGCATTGATGGTGTTGAAAATCACGGGGACTGCCAACCCGATCCACAATACCGGATTTTTTAGGAAAGACGGGATGCGTTGTTGGCGATCACCGTCTTCAATCATCGCCAGAGGCACCTGAACCAATGGATAGAGCAGTCGCTCGTGATCCATCCACTGCCGCCGCATAATCACCATTGCGGAGATAATCGTACAATAGAGACCGCCCATGAAGAGCAACCACCACCCCAGTGGCTCCAACCACACCTCCCACGGGATCCGATCTCCCTGGGGTAAACCCTCGTAAAAAGCGGTGATCGCCTCCCCATCCCTCGGAACGATCCACTCAGGTATATGGGGAATCAGATTGTCAGCCCAGCCATTTTCCGGTGATGCATAATAGGTCACAGCAGATATGACAGCGAGAGCAACACCGGTAAAACCACGAGTCGGTACAGCCGTAGCCACCATCATCATCACCGATATCAGCAACAATTCGGCCCGGCTTAGCATCCAGGACGATTTCAACATGCCGATCAATGGCTGTATCAAGACAACAATGATGAAGAGTAGAAAAAATGCGGCTGGAGTCGAAGAGCTAAGTCCCAACCTGGTACCCTGGATGATGAACTCACCATAGGGTAGACCCACTGCAATAGCCAAGCACAAAACCATACCGAAGAGCATCGCAGTGAAACGCAAACGAATTTCTTTTGCCGGTGCTTGAACAGACGACGAATTGATCTTTTCTACTCGACGCAAAAAATCACCCAGAAAATGACCCCCAAATTCTCCTTAGCAGCTACCGCCGATCCACTAAAGCCATTCAGGGTAGATAGTTTTGAATACCGCCGTTAGAAGATCTACGACTTCTTTAACAAATAAGGCAAGCTCGGCAACTACACCTCATTTATAGAGTTAGATGGAAGAATTTAATTGCTCATCCATCGAAAATAGGTTGGACTGGAAATTCCATCGAGACCTAACCGGCGAAGATCTTTTCCTCCAGTGGTTTTTGCAACTCGTAGATACCTCCACCCGCTCGACCACCAGCAGGCATGCGAGTACGAGCCGTCATCTCCACCAGGCGAAAATCATAGGAGGGCTCACCGCACAGTATATTGGCATTAAACGCATCCCAATCACTCACTCCACCCAAAGGCCAAGCGTCGACTGCCGCGTACTGATAGAGTAAAAGCTTGCGGGAATGACCCGATTTATTGCGCGCCGAGCCGTGCAGAGTACGGGCGTGATGGACCGATAGAGATCCAGCTTTCATCGCAATCGGCACAGCCGCCGAGAGATCGATATTATCGCGAGCAGGACTGATCGCACCAATGAAGAAACCGTCTTGGTGATGATCAAATATGGGTCCCTTATGCGAACCAGGTACTACCATCATACAACCATTTTCTTCCGTGGCATCGTCGAGCGCTATCCCGATAGCACACAAGTCGTCGTTGGTATGCGGGTAGTGAGCAAAATCCTGATGCCACTCGACAGGACTACCCACTTCAGGAGGTTTCATGTTGAGCTTATTGCCCTGGGCTCGAATCGCATTGCCAATCAACGGCGACAAAACCTCAAGCACCCGGTCGTCACGCATTAACTGGTCGAAGAAAGGATGGTAGGTCACAGGGGAAGATAGCCGTCGGACCTTGGGGGCTTCGGCCGTATGACCGGGCTCGAGATCAAAGTGGCCATCCTGCTGCGTGACCTGGCGAGATGCTTCGACAAAGTCTTCGACGATCGCCTGAGCTTCATCTAGTTCATCCTGACGCAAGACATCCTCGACAACCAAATAGCCCTCTGTCTGGTAGAATGCGATCTGTTCCTGGTTGAGCATACGACCTCCGAATATTAATCGGGTAGATTCCCGCTGTGCAGGACCTACGAGCTAGTCCACTTAGGGAATGAGATTCTCAGTTTGTTTAAAAGCTCTCCAAGCTCAAGTAGCCCAAAAAGCTATGAAATTTCACCAATTACAATGTCGCGAATCGTCCCAATTCAACTCGTGCCTGGCGTAAATAAATAGAGCTTTTAGCAATCTTCTATCACCAAGGCCTCATTATTGAATATCGACTTACTCCGTCAGCCCAGCGTCGGACTCGTAAACGGTCAGCAACTGATCAACCGCCACGTCCCGCAAATGCTGCACCTTGCCACTGGGCCAGAGAATTTCGATCTGGTCAATCCGGGTGCGATCTCCAAGACCGAAAAACGGACGCAATGCACTCTGGCACAGATAGCTCGAACCCGTACGCACAACATCCACCTGAGTCAAATCTCCGGAACTAACTCGGACCTCGGCCCCAACCATATTGCCCACCAAGCGCAAGCTCAACCAGTGCTTGAGATTGCCGCCATCATTGCGCAGCAATACTGCTGGCTGATTATTATTTGCCACTGCCAGATCCAGATCCCCGTCGTTGTCGTAGTCGCCCATAGCCGCACCCCGGCTCACCTGTTTCAGCGCCAACCCCGGACCCACCTGATCGCTCCAATCCGCGAAGCGACCCTGCCCTTCGTTGCGAAAAACCTGATTCTGCTGCTCATAGGTCACCGCATCAAAGAGGTGGATATTGTCATCGAGGTGGCCATTCGCCACAAAGAGATCGCGATCGCCGTCGTTATCGTAATCAAAAAACAAGGTGCCCCAGGCCAGAAACTGCAAGCTGGGGACACCCAGACCGGACTGAAAGGTAATATCGGCAAAAAAACCATTACCCAAATTTCGGTAGAGACTATTGGTCTCCCACTGGTAGTTGGTGACGAAAAAGTCGAAGTGCCCGTCGTTGTCGTAATCACCGACATCGACTCCCATTCCCGCCAGCGGCTTGCCCATATCGTTAGCCACTCCAGCGATAGCCCCAACCTCCGCGAAGCGATCGCCATCATTGCGATAAAGCAAATTGGGGGTCCGGTCTCCAGCGACGTAGAGATCGGGATCGCGGTCCTGATCGTAGTCGATGAAAAAGGATCCCAATTCCTTAGCCGCCGCGGGCAAAAAGCCAGCCTGTTCGGTAATATCGACAAAGGTCCCATCCCCTTCATTGCGGTAAAACACATCCCTTTGCGGCTCGAAAGCCTCGGGCCCGCAATAGACCACAATATCCCCCGATCGAATACAGGGCTCGTGCAAATCGGGGCGGAACTTGGCGTAATTCCCGACGTAGAGATCGAGGTCACCATCGCCATCATAATCCGCAAAGGCCGCACCCGTACTCATACCTGGATTGACTAAATCGGGACCCGCAACCCCCGCCTCACTCGTCGCATCGGTGAAAAGACCATCCCCTTCATTGCGATAGAGAATATTGGGGCCATAGCAAGTGATATAGAGATCGAGGTCGCCATCGCCATCGTAATCGGCCGCGGCAGTGCCGAGTCCATAGCCTGAGTCGGCAACTCCTGCGCTCGCCGTTTTGTCGGTGAAGTTCCCATCGCCCTCATTGTGGTAGAGCGCACCCGGACCGGCGCTATTGACGAAATAGAGGTCGAGCCAGCCATCGCCGTCGTAGTCGAAAAACACCACCCCCGAACCCATGGTTTCCATCGGGTATTTCTCGCCCTCGGCCCCGTTCTGATGGCGGAAGTGAATCCCTGACGCCGAAGTGACATCGATAAATTGCACTTCGGCTGCCGCTAATGAGGGCAGCGCGCAAAGTACGCCTAATGCGGCCAAAAAACAGCAGACCCTAACCAAGATCCAGCACCTCATCGATTCTTGCATGACAATTGCAAACTGCGTCACTCTCTATCTCATTCGTGAACTATCGGTCGCCTCAACTCTGCCACTCGATCAGCAGATCGGGAGCCTCGCGGTCGAGGGAGGCACCCGTCGGGCGCGGCCCCAGAGGGCGGGAAGGCAACTCTTCATAAGAAGAGTACTCGATATCCAGATAGGGCGTTTCGACTCTGCGATGCCCCTCGTGACGCGAATTCATCGCCGCGTCGATAATCCCGGTAGCCAGGAGCGTACGCTGTGGCGGATAGGGGGCCTGACCGGTGGCGAAGAAACGCTGGATATTGCGGCTGAGATAGCCAAAGTTAGCACCGGGGCCATCGGGCTGAAGGAAAAACTCGGTTGCCGCGACTCTGCCAGCGAGTCGCCCGGCATAGGACCAGTGGCGGAGATAGCCGTTGAGCATCAGACACGCCGTGCGCAACCCATCGCGATGTTCGATCAGAAAAACTGCCGGTTTAGGCGTGCAGTCCTCCATAGCCCCCTCGGCCTTGTCCTCGACCGCATCACAGGCGGCAGCAGCTAGATCGGCGGCGAAAAGCCCCCCATCCCGCGCTCGCCAGACCGCATCTCCTTCCAAACACTGCACCGCCACAACCCCGGTCTCACCACCCTCTCTCCGCTCGACCATGCACAACAGCGTCTCGATGGTGTGGTACCCGTAGGCCTCAATCCCGCCATATCCCACGGCGAGGGCTTCCTCCAGCGGCGTCCCCAACTCGTATTCGATCCAGGGTCGGCGCCAGGCAAGAGGCAGACAAGACCCCGCCATCAGAGG
>MDTE01098770.1_pt1 | contig 29089 bp, 19 predicted proteins | sample 811231 | NCBI WGS metagenome assembly MDTE01 (sample SAMN05326651, study PRJNA326480) | marine metagenome | isolation source: seawater | place: Indian Ocean: Red Sea | collected 2010 | reverse complement strand
CCTAGTAGTCACGGTAGGACCGCACCTCTCCCTACGCCCCGTTGGCGGACCAGGGGCCCACCGAGCGAGTGCTAGGTAGGCCTGGTACTCCTTCCGACTCGGACTCGGAGTCCTCAGGCTTGCTTACAAAAGGAAGCCGACCCCCAGATCACCGTGACTGGTATGGTGATTGGTGAGATTTTCAATCAATAGCCTTAGGGGGGGGGGGGCTGTTGGGCCCCAGGGACAAAATGATCTGACGTGAGTGCGGCTTAACGTGCAGGTTATTGGTTCTATTCTGGTGATTTCTCCCCCGAAGCCCCCTTTGGTACCCGTGGCGTCGGTTGGATGCGCAAACACGGCAGCTTTTAGTGTAGAATTACCCAAACAGTGGCCTGATGCGGCACGAAACGCCACTAACGCGACGTTCGCGTGGGGCCCCTTCCGAGTCCTGAAGTCGCTTTTTCAGGGGTCCACAGCCTGAGCCCGGTAGAATGACAGTGTGCCAGTGGGGCACGCCCCGAGGATTATTCGCAGTAAGTTTCAGGACTCCCTTAGGCTATTTATGGGGAGGCGCCACAGCCCCCGGCTGAATCGGGGCCTCGACCCCTTCCTTAATAGACAGATAATTAGTAAGGGAGGAATATCCTAAAAAGGCCCGGGGACTCTAAAAGGGACATACACCAAGCCTTTAGTCTAGAGCCCCCCCCCCGTATCTGATTCTTAGGCTAAGATGGCCTCACTGCTATAATGCCAAGAAAGTCCATGGTTTTTGAAGAAACGTATCAGAAGATGAACCACTAAACATACTTGATCAAGCTCGGACTAGTTCCTGCGAGTTCCCAATCATCAGCCCCAATCATCACCTATAGTCCAGCATAACTTTTTAGCGTTCTTATGTGGAGTCCCTGGCGTTGCATCACTAGCTGTAGTCCATCAACCAGAGTTTTTAGTTCCGTCTTTGCATATCTATTCTTCGAATGATAGTATACATCGGAACATGCCCTTTCAGGTTTCAATCTTGCAATTTCTCCTTCTCTCTCTCCGATGCATAGCTTTAAATCTTGGTTTTCTAGCCTTAGTGCTGCGATTAGCGCAGCACGCGTGGTTGGATCACAGCGTCCTAATTTAACATCGTGCAGAACTAAAGACTTTGGTGGTTTGTGCTGCAGCTTTTGATAGGGATGCGCAGATATACACAAAGCTGATCTGTGCCCACCCTGTGTTTTACGTAATACTAAGTTTTGAGCCCTGAGAACTTCGAGCTCCCCCCTGATGTCATTCGTGGAAATTTCTCCTAAGACATTGCTTTGCTACTATATGTATGATTTTATCGTGATGCACAGTTACACACCGCCAGCTCTCTTAGGTAATTCTTTTCGAAGCCTAGGCAAAATAACTCAAAGAGTTTAAATATGATAGGAACCAAATTACACGCAGTTACAGAGTACTTTGCTTCAACTGCCCTGAGTTCGCTGCATTCGCGACGAGCATTGGTGAGGGCACTATCCAACTCTCGACATTGAGACTCCGCCATCTGGGCATTAGAACGCAAGTATTCAATCTTATGGAGAGCACGATCCAGCTGTAGCTTATACTTATCGCGTTGTGAGCAGAAAAGATCGTTTTTGCGCCTAATAACTATTTTGCTCAAAAAGTATAATTTTCCCTTCTGCTACTCTGCTGGTCGCGTAGCAGCTCGTGCCTCGCTACGAATCAAATTCAACTGCTGGGCGAGCTCTTTTGCCTTTGAACGAGGGTCCTGTACAGCGCCATCTGGGGTATAGGTTGGTAAGTCCTTCCGCCTCGGACTGCCAAACGCATTTGCCTACAGTTGGCCACTGTCATGCTGCAAGAAACCAGGAGCAGCCAGACCTGTTCAACGGCAACCAAATCTGCTTTCAGCTTGACAAGCGAATCACGGAGGCCTTTGAGCTGTGCATCCCTTTGCGAAAGGGACTTTCGCAATAAGTGCACTTGGAGAGCATCTGAGCGGCAGGGTGATGTGTTTGCTTGCTTTTCTTCAGCGCGTTGTAGCTTAGCTGAAAGCATAATAAGATCATTTTTCTGTGCTTCTAGCTCACTCACGACCAAAGCGCAACGGCTTTCGGCACGCTCACGGGCCGTGTTGGCAATCTTTAGCTTACTTTCGAGATTCATATTCATCTTGATGACTTTGTCAACTTCAGACACGTCATGAGAGGTATTTTCTTGTGCATTTACGCCCATAACCACGTCAGGAGGATTGCTCCTTGACTTTGCTACCGCGCAACGCAGACGACGAATCGCCGACTCATGCTCATGATATAGCTGCTCAGTGATCCGACCAGCTTTATCCCGGTCACAACGAATTTCACGTTTTGCTACTTGATGCCGCTCCTCCAGTCGCGTATCTGAGTTGGTAAGCGCTTGTACTTTGAATTTTACGAGAGTCTGTATGTGACAATAATGGGCTATAAGTACACATGCATCACCTTTAGTGATTTGATTGTTTTTGCGGCGACTTGTTCTAATCTACTATTCCTGGGCTCCCTAGCCGCAGGGCTGGTATCAGCAAAACACTGCAGTTTTTGCATGTGGCCATCTGAATAGGTCCAATGAGCCTGCTGTTCCACAGAGCAATTGGCCCGAGCAAGAGCAGGGTATTTCCTGCTGTCGCAGGCCTCACCTGAGTGTAGACCATCGACAACAGGCGATAATCTGAAGTTAGTATCATTCCAGGACACCGTTTTTTTCTATTTTTTCCTTTGTCATAGAGCTTTAGATCCAACCCAGGCTTGTGCACGTTGCCAGCGATGGTTTCTGTTTGGCTCAGGGCCAGCGAAGATATCTGGGTGGCCACCCCATCACCCTCGTCATGAAGCTAAATTAGCAACAAGTGCGCATAGAATGTCAAATGACTATGTTAGAACCTGATCTGGGAGATCGGAGTTTTGTACTGAGCCTGCGGGTTGGCATTCCCTTTGTTGAATTGGCCCACCACTGATATGCAGCTCTTTCAGTGGTATTTCCATCTCCTCCAGATCGAGAGTGGACGATGGAACCATCCCTGTGCACAACAAACTTGGATGTGCAGCTGCACAGCCAGGGGTATGACGCTGGAAGATAACATCCATTACTTAAAGGCATCTTACACTGCTTGCACTCTGATAGGGGATTACCACGCCCACTAACATCCGATATCAATCTAGCTTCAGCCTCAACACGGGCACGATCAGCTTTCGTAAGCACAGTCTCACGAGATAAAACTGTCGCATTAAGTCGTCGTTTTTCTTCTTGCAAAGTTGTGATTTGGTATTTACCCTGGATGGCTTGTAGCTTCAATGCTTTGACTTCCTCGTTTAGTGATACAATTCTGCGGAATGTGTCACCTAGGAGTGATCCCCAAAATTAAGCATCTTGCACTGAGAAGTGTAAAGTGATTCGCTGACCTTGAGATGCTAAAGAACCTGGGGGCAAGTATTGTCTCAAATTCACAGATGTACTGTTCTTACCAGTGAGACAGAGAGCTAGCCGTTTAGATGTATCCAGGTCAATCTCTAGTTGTGCATTGCGGTGCTCAAGCTTTTCGCGGGCCAGTTCTGATGCGCGTAGTTCAAGTTCCTGCTGGTTGGTTGCATCTTGTAGTCCAAGAAGATTACATGACATTTCCGAATCATGGTCCGCACCAGCTATTGTGTGCCTTGAAGTACTTGAATGCGGCAAGCAAAACGCGCATCTGAGAGTTGTGTTCAGTATCTCCAGTTGAAGTTGCTTTTCCTCACGGAGCGAAATTAACAGTTCATCACACCTATTGCGCCTTGATTCCGCCTTGAGCATGAGTCTTTCTCTGTGTGCAAGTTCGGTATGTATTGCTTCATATTTACCTGAAAATACCAAGTCAATTTCGATAGTAGTGAATTTCACTGCACTACACGAGCAAAAAGCCTATACATCGTGCGCGTTGAAATGATTTCGCGCTGGAGCTTCCCGATTATCCGATCATTGTCTGATCGGGCCTCAAGTTGACGAATGCGGATTAAATCGTTTTTTTGCTCAGCTGCATCCTCTGACTGTTTTCGTCGGAGTTCGGCGGCCTAAGTGATATGTGAATTGGATAAAGATGTGCAAATATAGGACAAAGCTTATTGCTTGCATTGTTGCGATTGAAGCTAGTTCCTGGAGACGGGTGCAATCTCTACGTGTTGCGGCGGATTCTTCGTTCAATTTACGAAGCGAGGCACGAAGAACCATCATTTCCTTGGCCCAGGATTTTTCTTGCAGGGTTATAGGGCTATGCGCAGACATGTTGAGCCTGTGCAGAAAGAAACCTTGTTTTTACAGGCCTCTTTGCTTTAACGCAGGAGAGTGGCAAATTGGGCGATGACTCATCAAGTTCGGCTTGCAAGCGCTCAATGCGAGCCACTGAGCCCTGTTTCCATAATTCTAAGTAGAGTATGCGACTGCGCAAAGTAGCTTCAACTTCACTCAATGCATTTTCAGCCTGGCCCCTTCTGATTTTTTCGGTCTTCAACTCCTCGTGGAGGATGGCGTGTCGTCGTTTCATCTGTAGCTCGTTCACTTCATATGATGCCATTTGCCGAGCAACCTCTTGAAATCTCGATTGCGGCGCCCCAATGTCATCCCTGGTGACAGTCACCTGTCCACTTCCAGGAATACGCTCGTAAATTTGTAATTTAGCTTCAAGAATAGCCTTTTGTTCTTGTAATGCCGCTAGTTTAGATCGCAGCGCTGATGTCTTGCTTTCCATTGCTCTCTTTTTCCGTAAATGCACATCGTAGCAAGCTGACATATTTTGCCTTATTTCGGATGCCTGCCCACTCAAGATACCACATGTCAAGCCAAGTTGGATGCATTCGCGCTCGGACACATCCAAAAGCTCCAGCGCTTCGGCGAGTGCTGCATGAGCCTATTTATTTGAGCAAATGACAATTTTTGGTGCAAAATTAAACGCAAAATAGACCCATCGCAAGTCCCTTGCCCATATGTCATTTGGAAGCCGTGGTTGATTGAACACATGCTGATCATTGGCCACTGGGCAACCATCCCAGTCGCCAAAGATGGCCGTTTTGCAAAAGTCAGTGTCACATGGACCAGTTTCAGTGTGGCCTAGATTTGCAACTACAATGTTAGGTGTAGAAACACCACCATAGGTGCACGAGGTGCCACGGGCCCTTGGTTGATTTACACTAGTGTTTTTGTGCATTGCTTTAGTTGACTTAGTGGTGCTGTGGCCTGGAGTTTGGGCTGAAGATGGAATAACCGTTGCAGTATCTATCGCGCTAGATGCACCAGCGCTAGATGCACAAGCTGGCAGGTGGCGTATGTGCTCCTCAGCTTTAGATTTGAGCAACCTAAAGGTCATCTGTGGGCGAATTCAGATATATTAAATATTTTTGATGCAGGTTGCATTACTCGCCGCAAACCTCGCTTAGAGCAGGACTTTTTGGCTCGACATCTGAGAGTGTTTCCAACCCATTTCTTAGACATTTAGCGTCGATAGGTATATTTTCTACCCCTCGACTTAATCTCATTGCATACAACTGTAATTTTCTAAGATTTTCATCTGTCAGACCAATGAACCGAATGCCCTGTCCTGAGACTCTGGGTGCAGCTTCATGTAGCTGGCTAAGCAGGCGTGCTCGCTCGCTTTCAAGGTCATTAATTTGCACTTGCATCTTCCTGGTGTCTGCCTTCCCAGCTTCGCCTTTTATATCAGCGCTTCTTTTTTGTAGGTGACTGCTACTAGCAAGATCAATGCACCTTGCAGCCATAGTCTTGGCATCAGCTGGGCAAACATCGCTGAGATGACCTGCACCTGCTGTCATTTGCAAAAGTACCTTGCCTGCATCTCCGAGTGCAGTTTTAAGCATTTTGTGCTCAATCCTGGCCGATTCGTTTTCTTCCCTTGTCGCCTAGGAGAAGTCTCATATAAGGATGGAAGCGTTGTTTTAGACTGACAGAGAGTTCAAGGCGGCATTTCTCAATCTCTGTCTCACGTTTTCGCAGTACAGTTTTGAGCCACTTATTGCGACGAATGGCCTCTGCTACGCCAATTCCACCCTGTTGCGCAGCAATGTCCAGCAAATCACGATCATCGGCAAGTTCTGCTTCGAGTCCTGAAATTTCACTCTCAATGAGGTGTTGCTTCTTCTTGCTTTCATAGAGGCTCACTTTTGTAGAGCTTAGTTCAGCAGAGATATCTCCAGTGTCAGGATGTTTCCTCCCTGCAAGTATACTCTCATGCTCATGTCCACTTTCGAGGTCCCTTATGCGATTGCGCAATAAGTCAGCAAGGACGGTCAGTTCCACCTGTTAACTTAGCTTCCAAGACACATGCAATGGACAAATCTCGACTCGGCTATGGGGCACATTCTCTGCATCAAGGCGCCCAGCGTCTAAATATGCTCTCTCAAGCTCAAGCTGCACCTGCTTCATCTTCTCCTGATTATCCAGAGTAGCTGTATCTCGCAGCTTCGCAATTTCAACAAGCGAATCCTCTAACTGGGCGCGAAACTTTTGCTCATTCTGTGCAACCACTTTAGTAGTCGCTTGCAGCGCATCGTCTATGGCATCTCGTTCTGCAGATAATTCTTGTATTTGCACGCGTGCCTCTTCTAGCAATAAGTTCAGCTCTTCTATTTTGGTTTCTGAATGCTCTAGTGCCACGTCATTCCTTTCGCGGATAGCAAGGATCTCATCTCGTTCAGCTGCCGTGACCTGCCAGAACTAAATTCGTAGGGACATAGCATTCAAAGGATTTACAATGCGCCGGACTGCCAAAGCGCCTTGTAATACTAGGACTTGGGATTCCAAGGTGGACATCTCTGCTCGAATCTGCTCATTCTCTTGGTCGGCTTCCAGCAAATTACGCTCGTAGGTCAAGTGCATCTGACGGTCCTCTTGCCGGATATCTTCATCAGCTACTGAATTCACAACTCCTCCTCGCAGAATGGAAGATAATCTAAACAAGTATGCATTGGTAAAAATTAGCTATATATCATAGTACCGTTCCTCTTTATCTTGCAGTGCAGTTTCAAGCCGCTTGTGCTCTCTCTGCCGCATGTCTCTCTCAGTCTTTAGCTTTTCTATCTCTCTCTTACAAGCGTGCGAGTGAGCAGTTGCGTCGGCGAGGTCCTTCTCGAGTCGGCCTATTTCAGACGCCCTGCGCTCACTCTCTCTGCCAGCGCCGGTATGCTCCGCGAGGTCTGTCTCGAGTGCTTGTATTCGGCTGCTCAAGGCCCGTTTCTCTTCGTGTAGCTCATAATTCTCCTCCAGTAGTTCCTCATAGGTTGGTTCGTCACTTGCCATCGTGAGCGGCAACTTGTCACCGGCTTCCAAATAAAGCTATTATGATACGACTGTAAACCGTCAACCCTAGTAACTTCAATCTTACTAGCGAGAACACCTAACTTCGACCAGCACTTGCGATGACTCGGATGGCCTCGGGCGACCCGGCGCCCGTCTCGCCTCCGGGATGTCCGACGGAGCCCTGTTTACATTTCCGAGGACATGTCGTTGCACGAGCTTCGTTGCAAGCACGATGGGGGTGGTGCGGGTTTTCTTTCATACCAGAGCTCAGAGAGTGGCCCCAACTCCCCGCCCGTCCTGGTATTCGTAAAGGTCCTAGGATAGTACGCCTAACGTCCTAAACGAAGCTCTCGGACGAGTCCGATTCCCCGCGGGTCGTCGTCGCCGGCTTAAAGTCTTTTCCACTTGCGCGGCGCGTCATTCGAACGTTCGCTGGAATGTAAACGTATGTCCTGATGGGCGATCTTTTGTCGAGCGGCGTCCAAGTAGCCCGCCATGACATCACCGAATATGCTCTCCCGACCGACCGCGGGTTGACATGTGGCGACGGACAACTGGTGGACTTCTTGAGGTGCGTCGCCGTGCGCGTGGGTCGGGCGCTCCTCTACCAGCAATTTGGAGATCTTCCCGTGAATGTCCGTTTGAAACGCGCGACGAGGAGACGCTGTTTTGGCTTACCTGACGAGCACATTTGGCTGCAGAGTAAAATAAAGCTAAAGATAAATCACTGGCGATCGAGCCCCGAGCCTCCAGAGCTCGCGGGTTTTTACGTCGACAGCGTAAAGTTTTGATGTATGAGGGCCTTGGGGCCTCCGTTCAACTCTGGAGCTGTATAGCGCAAGTTCAAGTTCTCGTTCCCGTACGAACCCCGAGCCCACAAGCCGACGCCGGGCCGCGCACACACCCTCCCCACCTCGGCGGGTTTGAGTTGCAGCAGCTTTCGCATGGTGTCAGGGGAGCTGCCCGGGGTAAGGGGAGGCAAAGGCTCACCTCGGGTCGATTACGTTGACCGTTACCCATCCCGAGGCCATTTTTCGTCACAAAATAAATTCCGAGTCCGAGTCCCTAAATCAAAGCCTGAGGCGGTCGCCCCCAGTCCCAAACCACCTCCACGGGGCCGTAACCGACCCGATGCAGGGCTCGCTAAAAAGAAATCCGCGCGAAACTCGGCTAGCCGTTCCGAGAGAGAGATCGAGCCTCGCCTAGCATGCTACTGCTCCAAACTTTAATATCCCTGGTCTACAAATGATAAACTCTCTATTTGTCACAAGCGCGACAGGCGAAGTTTTAATTGAGCGACACTGGCGTGGTGTCACGCCACGGAACATTTGTGATCTTTGCTGGGACGAACTTAATCCACAAGACAAGCGCTCAGGAACGCTCTCGCCACTGTTGCACACCTCCAAGCATTATTTAGTGTCTGTCTTCAGAGAAGACATATATGTCATTGCTGTTCTAGCCAAAGAGGTGCCACCGCTACTAGTAATTGAATTATTGCAGCGAGTCGTGGACATATTTGTTGAATACTTCGGCGCCGCAAGCGAGGGTTTAATCAAGGACAATTTTGCTAGTGTTTACCAGCTCCTCGAAGAGATGTTGGACAACGGAAATCCGCTCACAACTGAACCAAATGCATTGAAGGCAATGATCGCTCCTCCTTCTGTCATGGGCCGCTTGCAAGCAGTTGCAACTGGGAAGTCAAACGTAAGTGATGTGCTTCCGGATGGGACAATTTCCTCCATGCCCTGGCGTAAGTCAGGGGTCAAATACGCTCAGAACGAGATTTATCTGGATATTATTGAGGAAGTTGACGCAGTTGTAGATCGGAAAGGGCAAGTAGTATCCTCTGAGGTATCTGGGGCTATTGTAGCTAATTCGCGTCTCTCTGGCATTCCAGACCTATGCTTAAGCTTTCTAGATCCAGAGGTAATAAAAGACTGCTCCTTTCACCCCTGTGTGCGCTATACTAGATTCGAGCAGGACCGCGTTGTGAGCTTCGTGCCACCTGATGGCACTTTTGAGCTCATGCGCTATCGTGTGAATACGAAGACAAATGTGACTGTGCCGATATACGTTACTCCTGTTGTAACAATGTCTGATCAGCACAATGCTGGGTATGGCCGCATACAGATACAGATTGGTCAAAGGCAGACTTCGTCCCTCGTGACTCCCAATCGCAAAGCCCCGATGCTAATTGAGGACGTTGCATTATCGATCCCGTTTCCCAAGTGTGTCAAGACCGCCACATTATCTGCAACTGTTGGTACAGTGCTCTATGACGAAGCCACAAAGGTGGCTAGTTGGACAATTGGAAGGCTCACACCAAATGCCACCAAAGTCCCCCAGCTTTCTGGCTCAATGATAATCCAAGGTTTGGCTGAGGGCCCGCCTCCGATTCAGGTCAAGTGGAAGGTCCCTGTTGCCTCCGTTTCTGGTATACAGATTGCAGCCCTACAATTAAAAAACGAACGATACCGGCCATACAAGGGCGTTCGGACAATCACGAAATCAGGGCGTTTCCAGATTCGCATGTAGGGCAGTCCCCACGTATTGTTGCCTGATGTGTGCGTGCCAGTCACATCAGCCAAGGGTGCAGATTGTGCGCAAAGCCCGACTGATTCAACTGAGGAAACCCTTCATATCCTTATTTATCGCTTTATTTCGAAGTTTCAGTTGGCAATCCTGACCGAGCAGAGAGAAGGCCCCTAGGAGCTTGTGCCTTCTTGTAGCCTTAATCTACTATTTCTAGGGCCGCCCCAGCCCCGGCAGCCTCCGGTCGTCTTACACTCACTGAAGCCTGAGTTACTAGCCTAACTAATGGATCTTTCAAGTTAAAGATCCATTAGGAGTACCTAGGTCCTAGGACCCGGCGGGGTGTATGAGTACGTGTATGAGTAAGGTACGAGGTACAAAGAAGAGGGGGGATATTAGTCGTTCCACTACGCGTCGAACCAACCCGTGCATTGGACTCGCTGTGTCCCAGGATCCACGCCCCCCAGGTGCCAGTGACTGGGCCCAGTCTGAGGGGTTACGGGACTCACTGTGGCACGCGTCACGGTGCCTGCGCAGGGTACATTCTTGCTTCTATAGATACACTTTGTTAGATAGATAGAATAAGATGTAGTTCCCAGAAACTGCCATTAAAAGCAAAATAAAGTAAAAAATGTACTACCGCAGCAGTAGTAGCAGGCGCCCCGAGGGGCACGGGACTGACACTCTCCGGCGGTGGTCGGCCAAAACGCACTCACAGGCAGGGAGGCGCCCCAAATTTACTTTTGGCCGCCAGAGGGCCTAAAAGGCGGGTGCCACGAAGAAAAAAGCGCCGACCGCACAAAAAATTTAGGCAACTCGCCGTGGCGCCTTAATTAATTAATTAATTAATTAATTAACCAGTGAGGTCGCTCGCGTGCGAGCGCTGCCGGGGGGGGGGGTATTTCTACTCGGGGAAGGCCACGTCATTCTCTACTTAGTCATCCAGCTGCGACAGCATCGCCACCCCGCGCTGCACCCAGTGCGCCTCGGGCACATCGCTCGGCACATAGATGTCGAGGATAAAATTCGTACTATGTCCTGTGGTAGCCAAGATGCCCCGCCGGTCGCCCGTCTTGTAGACCGGGCAGAGGTAGGACGGCGGGTGCCTTATTTGGACCGTCCTTTTGGGTTGGAACCACATGAGAGGAGCAGTCGTGAATAACACCTTCGGGTCGGACTCGAGGATCTTCTTCTGCTCCTTGTCCCAGCGCGCGCCCTCGAAGAAGAAGCCGTACACATAGACGCCGAGCGCGGGCGGCTTTGCATAGGACGACGCCTGCAGCATCTCGAATTGCAGCCCAATCGCGTCGATCGGGATCGTCTCCGCCCGCGAGTAGTTCTGCTTACTCGCCGTCATGAAGGCGTGCTGGAAGAAGAACGCCGAGATCCAGTAGGTGGCTGGCGGCTTCTCTTCCAGCCATTCTCGTAAGAAGTTCAATCTCTCTAGGAGATCTGTCACGTAGCCGGCGAGCGGCTTGAACGAGGGGTACGACTTGGCCTGTGTGCGATTGGGTTGCGTCGCGGCGATGGCGTGGGGGTCGAAAACGACGGGAGAGGACCGGACGCGGACAACACACCTTCCACATCAGCGGAATCGCGCCGTACACTAAAGAGTCCCCGAGCGCTTCCAGGGGTCCGCTCATGACGACGATGCCACGCACCGCTTTCTCCACCTCCACTAGTGATTTTTTCATCGCGTTTGTGAGGTTGTTGAACCGTGCCAACTCCTGGCACAGGACCGTGTTCATGGACTGCTCCCACAACACGGGATACGAGATCGCCGCCTGCTCCATGTCATATGCAGCAGGTAATTTTTCTTTAATATCACCCGCAGTCGCTGCAATAGTAGCATCTTTATCGCCGGAACTGGCTCCCCCTCCCCCGCCTTCACACAGTAAACAGGTAGCGAACATGGCGTTCGTCTCCTTCGTGTCCTTTGTGATGTTCGCGTTCTCGTGGAAGCCGAAGATTTCTGGGGGAGCAACTAAAGGCAAGCCCTCGATGACTTCGAGGAACTCCTCCCTTGTTTCTACACCCGGACTGGAATACGTGCCACTCTGGGACATCTTGTAGCCTGTCTCCAGCACCTCCTCGTTGAAGAACCTTTCCATAATGCTATTTAGCGTTATTCGATCCTTGCCGTCCGTTACGCGGCCCCCATAATTGCACTCCCCAATACAGTACTTCAGTGCTTTGAATGGTGTTTCCTCGTTTTCTTCTAGAAACGCAAATAACTGTTGTAATGATATTAGCATGTCCGACTCGTTGAAGCCGTAGGGGATGTTCCAGCCCAGCGGACCGTACAGGCGGCGCTCCTGGAGTACAGCGTGGAAGATACACAACGAGTAGCACAACTTCCGGAACTTTTCGGGCTTCGCGTTCGATTCTAAATAACCATCGTTCGCGAGCGGCGCGGACGAGTAGCTGCCGACCAAGTTCGCTCGGAGCCCTTTCGGCGGTTCAATAGCCATCTTGATGCTGTTTTGTAAAACTGCAGTGGGGAATATCGGGGACGGACATGTCGTGCACCACAATCTAAAATTCTCGTGGGGCCGTGGGTCGCCCAGTTTATCACAAATCTCCTCGAAGCGGGGCATGAACGACTCGGCGAGGTGACCTGTTGTGTAGGAACCGGTGAACACTCGTCATCGAAGGCGTCGCGGCGATGGCGTCCGGGGAGTCGTCCCAGCTTCCGGCCGATCGACGCGCCGCCTCCGGTTGAAGGTGCAGCGAAGGACGCCGCCACGAACAGTTCTGCAGCACGACCCAAGAGCCGTCGCCGTGAACTTTGCACGCTCTTGCAATGAGTGCTTCCGCGACGGGACCTTGACCTTGACCCAATGAGATCGGCTCCACCTCCCGCCCAATCGCTTCCGCTGCTTCCAACACAGACGCCATCGGATCGCTCCCCGGAGCTAGCACGAACACCAAAGGCTGGATGCACGACGATTCATCATAACAAGCCTGCAGGTCGAACGGCGGCGGCCGCACGAACTTTTCGCCCATCTCGCTGATGACGAACTTCTGCACGCCCAACACAACTTTGTCCGGCCGGACGCAACGCAAGACGCACAACCTCTTCAGGCCGGTCAGCTTGTCCCACGTGTCCGGTAGCGGTTCTTCCTGAGGGTCCGTGCTATCGTACAAAGTTCGCCACTGGTGGGGACAGCGATCCACGTGTTCCCGGAGACCTCTGAACGCCGGAATGGCGTCCAACAAACAGATCTCATTCCACAATTTAGGAGCGAGCCAGTCCTGGGCTGGATTTTTATGAGGGTTGTCTAGCGACACCCCACCGGTCAAGAAAAATAGCCACTCGGCGTCATCAAGTTCATTCTTCCCCTGTAGGATCCTAATCGTGAGCACAAAGGAGAACAATAATTTGTCTTTCTCCAGTAAGCTTCGGCAGATATTTTTATATAACGAATAAATGAAGTGGTTGTACAAATTATCTAGTCTTGTGGGAACATCAGAAGCCGTTTCTGAGTTCTTGATGGACGCGACGAAGAGGTTGATAAACCAAACTAAAGAGTAAGAGTAGACGGGCTCAATGTTCTCCAAGCACGCGATGCAGAAAAACAAGACTTGTGTCGAGTAGGCGACGGACGTGTAGCCCTTGCGCACCTGTGTTGAATGAGGGTGAGTACTTTGTCGTCCGCTCGCCACAGGCTTCACGTCGATGGCGTGGTGGAGGTAGTGTAGAAGTGACAGGATCTCGCGTGTTGAGAGACAACTCAATTTGAGGACTCGCTGTGGGATGCGTGGAAGAGAACACGCATAAACCACCGGCACGCCATCGCCGCGGTAGACGACGTCGAGTGGGGACACCGATTCAAGCTGAAGTGCAACATGGACACTGACTCATGCGTTGTCGATCTCGATCTCCGTCTTTTCCGCGACTGCCTGCTTCGCCTTAATGTCGTCACTGGTCACTTTTGACTGATTTAAGGTGACGATAGCCGTCTCATTTTCCAGGATGTTTCCTTCCCCGGAAAGAATTTCGAGAATTTGGTCCTCGATCTCCTTGAGCTTTCGTTTATTCTCCGCGCCCTCCAACACCAATTCGTTCTTCTTTTCTTCTAAATCGGCGCGTTCTCTAGCTACGACAACACCCAACAGTTGATCTTGTAGGCCCTGTGGCGTGATCATGAAGTTTAGGAGCGCGACCTTGACACTAATCTCCGGCACGTAGTGGGGGTTTCTTAGCTTAGTGCAAATGTAGAAGCGGAACATTTCCGAGTATTCGATTGTCGCATCACCCAACCGAATACAATCCATGCCGCCCTGCTTGAATATTTGTTTGAGGAGCAAGGGTTCGAGCGTGGCGTCGAGGACTTCCCCGACGTCCTCCAACAGCACGGGAAAGCCGTACTGGATGGCCGTCTCCATATTTCTCATATATTCCCCAGACATTTTGAGTACGTTAAGTTTGTTTGGGGCTTCCATCTGCCGGATCCATTTATTAGCTTGGCCCTGCGTGGAACGACGCCTTCGCGAAAGTGCCGCAGCTCCCTCGCGACACGTGAACTCTCTCGCGATCATGAAGACGGTGTCACGGTGGCTTCATGATGACACCATCACAACGACCGCCTCAAGTTGAAGCTCTTTTCACGTCGAGTCGGCGCCTGCGGGTCGATCATGAGCGGCCATCTGCGCGCCGCGAAAATAGTAATGGCGTTCTCCACCGAAAAGTCGTCCGTGGGTAAGTTTTCAATGTTCCACTGTCTTATCTTCACAGCGTCCCCAAGCGTGTTGATCAGCGTCGGTTTCTCGGATGAAGGTATATTTAATTTCTTGCATGTGGCGATCCACTCGCCCATTTGTCTTTGTCGGAAGGTGGACGTAAATGGTCCTAAATAAGCCATCAAACCGGCGCTCACCAGCACATCGCCCGTCAAGTTAACATAGGCCGCGTCCAGCTCCTCGACGAAGATGCCCCACTTCGTCTTTTCTCCGCCCAGTGATTCAATTAATTGCTTCGCACGCACCAACTTCTTCCCGCACAGGTCGACTTGATTCAACAGTTCCGCCTTTTTCTGCTCAGCCCCAGCTAAATTGGCCTGTAGCGATGCGAGGTCGTCCTGGACGACCTTTAGAGAAGCCTTCTTCTCGTTAAGCTCGCCCATCGTGATAGCTAAAGCAGCCTGCGTCTTCTCCAGGGCTTCTTTCTTGGGAGCAACCACTTTTGCAACTCGATCATAACCTGTGTAGAAATCAACAACCACCGATGATCGGTACGAGAAAGCGATCGACTACCACTGAAATCACAAATCGAAGGAACCACAAAAACCTGATCTCCCGCACAGATCAAAACATTCCATGGCCAGGACCCATTTGCAGAGCCCGGCTGCGGCACTTGACGCTTTGGCCGCACTCTCAGCGTTGAACTTCTCGTTGGGCATGTAGGTCGTCCGTATTGTCTTCATGATCTTCGGGCTGATGTTATCCTTATCATATTCCTTGAGCCGGGGAATGAAGCCCTTGTCGCCCATCATCTTCTGGGACGGCGCCCAGTAGTCCATGATCTTCTTCGAACTATCCTCGGGGTCCGGGATCTTGACCGGCTTCTCGCCGAGCATCACACAAACACCTTCTGCTACCAACTTGACCGTGGCTGGCGGCTTCGACAATTTCCGCACGGCGTCGATGTCCTTGTCGTTGATCGTATTCAAGGCCTGGACCGCACTTTCTAACGCCGGCAACGCTTCATCTAAGTCAGCTTGCACCGCGTCCACTTCGATCTGGACGGCATCGGCCTCTTTCTGCGCGACCGCCGCCTCCGCGCCGACGACTTCCTCCTGCTCTCGCACCCCCGGCAGCTTCGCCTCGATCTCCTCCATCAACGCGTCAGTCGCGACCTGGGCCTCCGCTAGCACCGGCTGGAGGTCCGTGAGTTCGACCTGCATCGTCGCGACGTTCTCCTCGGCTCCCGCCAATTGTTTGAGACCGTTCTGGTAGCGGTCCTTGCCCGCTGTTATTTTTTCCCGTTGCTCGGCTAGAGCAAGCTTGAACGCCACAATCAACTCTAGGTACGATGTAGGAGTGACGTAGGTGATCCGCCCTTGTTCTGTGAGGAATTCCGCCGCCAGGGCATGCGCGTTCGTGTGGAAGGTCATACACATGTCGACGATGGCCGGCCTTACTTCGTCATCCAACTTGACTTCCTTGAGGAACTTCTCCGCTACGGCTAGGAGCGCGTCCCCGGGCCAGGCCGTGAACCAGTCGATGGCGCAGCAGTTTACTAAGGAAGGGAACAATCGCAGTCGATCTCGGAAGGCGGAGCCGATGGGCGAAAACGCCAGGATGATGTGCAGGTACTGCTTGACCCGCTGAATGAAATACGCATAGAGCTGAAGAGGCGTCATGTCGCCGGCAGCTCGGCCAAATTGCTCTTTGGCAAAAGGCCCGACTTTCTCGCAGATGGCGACCTTTTCATCACTTGCAAAGATGTTGGGCACCTCGCCCGCGTTCAGCATGTTGTTAATGTCCTCGACAAACCCTTCCTTAGCAATTTGCGTGTCCGAGAACAAGAACACTAAGGGCCGATCGCCAGACCCCGCCTCAATAAGTACTTTTTTAAGATCGTCTCTCCACTCGGCCATGCCGTAGGATTTCGTGATTTCTATGCGGAACAGGGCGTAGCCAGCCATCTCTGTCGCTAAGATACTGAGACTTTGTCTGCCCGAACCGCCGACACCGACAAGTAGAGCGTTGCCACCAGGCATCCGCAGGACTCTTGCGATTCGCGAGACATGCTCAATGGCGAACATGAACATGACGAGCTCCATGGGCTTCTTGGACGTTTGGTTGAACTCCGCGAGCGAGTCCTCGGTCCGGTTTTGTAGTAACTGGAGATCGCGAACCTCCACATACGGCCTATCGTCCTCGTCGGCCGGAGTCATGTAGTCACCCCAGAACAGTCTTCGGAGCGTGCCGTAGCCCGTCTCCGTCTCGTCCGCGGGTCGAATATGCTCGAACTCCGATTGGAAGTCGCACCTGAAGATCTCCTTGCACATGGTCGCAGCGTGGGCGCACATCCACTTCCGATCGTTATCGTCTGTTAAACGATCCCCAAAGACTCTCAAAGCTTCGTGGGTCCACAATCTCATCACGCTGGACTTGTTGGCGAACTCGCCCGACGGGGCTTGGAGTAACACACCCTGGACCACGCGCGAGAAGTCCCGCAAATTGAATGTGTAGTGAGATTTAGAAGGTGTAGGGAGTAGACCCTTCATGGCTTCCCTGTAAGTTCGCATTGTCGCGTCTACGACATTGCCCGCCTGCTGGCACACGTCGCCGGAGTAGCCGCGCATGAAGTAGGCCTTCACAATCGTGCTGAAAATTAATGTGAGAGTATCGTCGTCAAATGAATCCACACAGAGTAGGGAAAAATGCCTCAAGAAGCGAGGAGTAGTACCGTTCCTTCCCCCACCGGGCGGGCCCATTGCGCAGCAGACCTGCGTGTCCACGATGTCCACCCACGACTTTTCTTTCAGGTCGTAGTAGCCGCCGCAGTCCACGAGCTGCCGCAGCAATTCTATCGGTGGTTGTGCCCCATAAGTTTCAACTTCAGGCATGTTCATGTCGTCCACGAAGACTATGGCCGTTTGCCCCATGGGCGGGCCAAAAACGCCTTTTCGCCTTTTACCTAGCTGGCCGTCGATGATGTCTTGGGTCATTGTTGCGGAGGTTTTTGCAGAGAATCCTAACTGAATGGGCTTGTACTTGGATTGATCCAACTCCTCCGTGACGCACTTGATGACGGATACAGATTTGCCCGTTCCGGTCGGGCCGCAGACCAGCGGTCTTAACCCATGGGTGAGCAAAGTGCGACACATGTACGATAGCTGGGCAGTGCAAGCAGTGGGCACCATAATTGTGCTGAATTCAGCGTCATCTGGGATCGTAAACTTAGCTAGGGTCTGGACCCAGCTGACCCACTTGCCCTTCCTTGGATCATAACACCAGTCCTGCAAATTCCCCTCGTCCGTCTGGACTAAAAAGGCCGTCTTGTCCTCGCAATTCTTGTAGTCCGGCTTTCGCCACTTGCGGACAGCTAGTGCAGTTGCGACACCACCATACTTTTCATCAATGACATCGACGTCCTTCATGACCTCGCGCACAAAGAGCGAGTATTTTTCTCTCCCGGCAGCGTCCGAGGTGACACCGGTAGACCAGAACAGCGCGAACAGGAAGCAACACTCGAGCTGTTTTTTCCGAGAATTGCCCCGCTCCTCCGTGTTGGCGTCGTGCGGGCCCGGGATCGCTGCTGCTAGTAGACATCGCAGCAAACCCAAGAGCGAGGTAAGCAGCGCCGAATCCACCGTAGGAGACATCTCTTTGCAGGTCCTTCGCAGGAAGGCCATGGACGGCTCGACGAGCCAGTCGTATAACGCCGTCAAATGGACTTGTTCCTCCTCCTTCAGTTCAAAGGGCGGCGGTTCGTCTCCGCGTTCTTGGTGATAGTAGCCGCCAACCGTCCACCCAACGACCCAGGACTCCCACAGCGGCCGTAGCCCTAATTGCTCGGGCTCCATGTAGACCATGCCGCATCTACTGACAGTTGCTGGGGATGCTACTAATAAGTCCATCGGTTCAAAGATCATGCTCATGACGTCGGACATCGCAATAATTTCACCGGACATCAGGCACAACTTCTTATTATCATCCAGGACCGTGTTCATGTTCTCGATCCAGATCGCGTCGACGGGCCCGTCCAGCAGGACCCACTTGCGATCTTCCGGTTTGCCCACTTTTGATTGGGCCTCGTTGCGGTACTGGATCGCGAGGATGCCATCCGTCCACTCGTGCGAGACTGGATCAAAACACCCGTAGAGCTGGCCCATCGTGACGCTCTTGGGATTCATCACAAAAGGTACCACATCGGTCCATCTGCCATCTTCCGGGAATTCTGCGTGTAGCTTACTTAAGGCGTCGGCTAAGACTCTATAAGCGGACGTCTTGCCCGAGAACGGCGCCCCGACGATCATGAAGCCGTGCCGCACGACCATCATGTCGTAGATCTGCACAATCTTGCCCCAGAAGTAGTCCGTGAGTTGCAGGTTGCGCTCGACGCAACTTTCGTTTGACTTCGACTGCATGGCCTGGCGGTCCGGCTCCGGCAATTTGACGCCCGGGAACAAGTCAGACGTGATGCCGTTGAACAGGGGCACGTCCGGTGCTAAAAACTTCGGCGCATTGACATCAATAATGGCTCTCAAAACCAAGATGTCCTCCGGAAGGTGGCCCTCGCTTCGTTTCAAATTGCCCGAAGCCCTGAGAACCGCGATGACGGCGCGCATGCCATAGTCGTAGTGCGACTGCGCACTGAGCTGCTCGCTGCACAATTTGTAGGTCGTAACGATCTTGACGGCCATGGCTTTCGCATCGGTATACCCCATGGAGTACAGGATGATCTCGCCGATCATCGCGTAGTCCGGCACCATCATCGCCACAGTCCTAAAGAGTACTTTGAGGTTGTCCGGGAGTTCCGCTCGACCGGCATAGCCAGGGTTCATCGTGATGAAAGGACAACAAGTCATTCGCAGAGGGAGGTCCGTGCCCTCGAACATGAACCGCTCCGCCTGCCTCGCTTTTGCTTGCTGAATGGTCAGCACTTGCTGCGCCACGACAGACAAAACTTCTAGGATAATACGGTTGAACTCATCAAAACAGGCCCAGGCACCAGAGGCGGCTAGCCCCTTGAAGAACTTGGCCATCGCTTTATAGTCCAGCCCGTCCGAGCAGTTCGTCACCACACATTGAATAGCGATGGCTTTGCCCAAATCTTTGGTGGTCTCCGTTTTACCGGTGCCTGCGGGACCCTCAGGAGCTCCACCTAAGTTGAGATGAATAGCGCCCATCAGCGTGCGGTAGCATCTATCTGTCAAGGGTGTAATCACAAGCCTTCCGCAGTTCCCTATGTACTCATATGCATATAAGATCATGGCGTTGATCATGCGGCAAGAAATGGTCTCTGGCCTGCCCGTTTGCGACGACGCGCCAGCATCGGCCCAGTAGTACCGCAGCTGCGCCTGCCAGTCAAATTCGGACACGGCACAGATTGATGTTTCTGACAACCATTCGGTGATGTCGCGATTGTGTACGTCCATCACTACTAATGCACCGAGGGTGTTCCGAAGCATCTTGGATATATTGCCGCGGACAGACTTAACGACGTCAAGGAGCTCGCCGCGCCGTTGTTCATAAAGGACCTCCATCGCATTTCCACCTTGGATGATAGCCGCCTCAACAGCAACAACCCACGTAATCTGATTCACCGTGAGCACGGTCTGACCTTGCCAGCTCTGAAGCCAGTCCGATCTCTTGGCCCTTGCGTAGTCAACTAAAGACTCGTCTATTGCAAACGCGAGAGACTTTTTCATTATGCTCTCCACTTCTACGAGCCACTTCTCGACGTTACCTCCGCTGTCTCGCGGATTAATTGGTCTGTGATGGCACGGACCGTACGAGAACTCTAGACGTTCACTCCGATCTACGGGGCCGTCGTAACACGACAAAATGTCCAGGCGGTCGGTGAATTCGAGTGCAGCGACGCCGTCGAAGCCTGCGTGGGCACTGTCCCGAGAGTCCACGGTGATCTCTTTTTTGGCATGAAGTTTGGAGGAAGCCACCTCGATGGCGTGTGTGATTCATGCACTGTTCCCAAGTTGACGGCAGCTTCAGGGACGCTGAGTCCGCACACTTCTTCAAATGCGGTTGGACTTTTGTCGGGTCTTTTGTTTCAGCCAGGATCTCGAGGAGTTCGTCGTTCGACCTGCGTATAAATCAAACAGTGACACGCGACCGTGTTGCGTCGATGGCGTGGGGCTCGACGATGCCACCGTGGAGAGTAAACGTCGCGTCGATACCGACCCGACAGAACGCGGTCATTCCGCCTACTCTCCGGACAGAGAAAGAACGGTGATTTTCGCGCAGGCAGCGACAAGAAAAAGAATCTCGGGAACGCCAGTCTTTTAGTCTCCAGGTAGTCAGACAGTCCTTTTTGGATGATCTCCAGCTTGACGTTTGCATCAATCAGACTTTCAAGCAGGTTCGGTCGCCGTACGACGGATAACAAGGCGGGCTCTTGTGCTGTTTGCGCCATCGAATCGATCCAAGTCGCATCCACCGTCTTGAACAAGCGACCTTCGGTAGGAATCTGCTTCATTATGTCGTCCGAGGAGAAGATGGGCTCTAGGTAAAGCCAGGCGGCTTGCACTTTCAACCAGTTGTCAATAATATCCTGCAACAGGACGAGAGTTGACTCATAGGCCGTCGTTCTATTTAGAAAGGGTTTCACAAATCCTGCGAGAGGACGGTGGCGTGAGTGTGCTATACATCGAGAAACTCAACGCACACACGCGTGCGGAGTTTCTGATCAGACCGTCGCCTTGGGCGGCCTCGCAAGATGTTTAGGACGCTGAGATGCGCTAGAGCCCCGCATGGCCTGTGTTTTTACAATCTGGTCATCAAGCTCCTGCTGGATTTCATCCGTGCTGACCAGAATGTAGCTCGTCCGCCATTCTTTGGTAACAAAAGCAAGCGTTTCCCAGGCAGTCTCCATTTTTGCTAAACCCTTCTCCAATTGGAACTCTCCGGACGCAGTACTGCTTACGTCGCTCGCTAGTTCCGCGTGGCTGGTGATGCCCCATGCGAGGAAGTCCTCGAGACTAAATGTTGTGCTAGGATCAAAATTCTTTCCCATCGCCTTGCATAGCTGCTCCCAGTGCCTTGACTGCATGGCCGGATTCCCGAGGTCCACGATTAGGGGCATGACTGGCTTGAACTCGTCAATAACCAGCACAAATTTCTCTGTCACGGGAGAGTTCACCTTGCGATTGAGCGAAAATGCGTCGGCCTGGAGGACCTGCATTTTACTGTCAACTTCTTCCGCGTCAAGCGTCGTCAGATCTCCACGCATCCAAATAGAATAGGAAGCGTGCCAGTCAGCGATTGAAGTCCAGAGCCTGTCGACAAGTCTCAGCCGGTCTGTTGCTTTGTTTAATTGGGGGAATTCATCTGCGTGAAGTCCAAACAACTCTTTGTAGCTGGCATATGTTTGAGCGCGCGTGGCGAGCTGTTCCAAACGGTAGTGCATCGCTGCTAGCTCCCTTTTGATAACGGGCATCTCTGGATCATCAAAATGCATGACATCGACAAAATTGCCTGACATGATTTCAGTCGTAACCACCGACAGGTCAGAGTTTAGAGCTACAATGTCCTTATCAAGTTGTTCGTTCTGATTTGCATGCTCGTTCTCCTTGAAGGTCTGAGCAGCGACAAGCTGCTTGCTGTATCGAGCCGCGAGGCTGTGCATTTCATCCAATGCAACAAGATCATCAGGCGGGACCTTAACTTCATTTATTTGAAGTAGTGAGTACATTCGGTCCACAGGTCCTCTAATGCGGCTAATCTCTTGTTCGTCGTATGCTCCTGTCTGTTCAAGATAGCTAGCAAAGTCATCGAGATTTTTTGGAATTGCCTCAAGAACTTCAACACGCATCATTAGCATCGTCCGCAAATTTGAACACTGAACACGTGCCTCATCTCTGATTATACTCTTAAGCAGACCCTGCTTTGCTTCGACAAAGGGTAGCAGCGTCTGCTTGAGATGCCGCGACGTAGCTTCGATTGTCCCAGAAGATTCGCGAGCTCGCATCCTGTCTAGCTCCTGCTGCCAGGCACAGATCTGCTCGAATTCAACTTGCAGCTCAGAAAATGTTCTTGCTTTTGACCGATACACCCGCGGAATGAAATTCCTTGATTCTTCGTAGATTGGCCTCACTGAATCAAAAACCGCCGCTTTGTGCATTGCAAGCTTGAAATCTAAACGAAACTTGTTGCGCAACGCGTCCACGAAGCGACGAAAAAGAGGGAGAGAATGAATAACTTCATCGAATTTCGACGCAAAGGAAGTCCAGGGACAATGCTCGACACAACTTCGAGAGTCTAGGACACGTGGAATGCGACATAAATCGGCTATGACATCGTCAGTGACGCGCTGTGACATGTCCAGAAAATCAGAGAGCATTGGGGAGAACGTCGTTCCTGTAAGCTCAAATCCAAGCATGACCTCAAACAACCCAACCTTGTGTCGAGTATCCACGAGATTAGCCAGCAAGGTTTCGGTGAAGCTGAGCATTACATTAGATATGACGGTTTCCACCATAATGCAATCTACTAGGCGCACAAAATTAGTGAGCAGCCCTCGATCTTTCGAAGCACTGGCAACCAATCGCCTATGGGCTCGTCTTTCCTCAATTTCGCTGTTAATGGACGGGCCTCTAGTCCCGCCCTCCTCCAGTTTAGATAACAAAAGAGTACATAGCTCTTTAGGGGAACTAGCAGATTTGTCTTTGGTGTATTGGAGTGATTTTACTGATTCGCAAGCTACGCCTGTAATATCTATTACCCGTTTCATTATCCTTTCACACGTAAACATTGCCTCCTTTTTTGCGACCAACTGTTGTTCTATAAATATCAAGAGTGTTTTGCTTTGAAGACGATTGTGGGATAATGGTGCGATGAAGGATGCCTTCCTGAGCTCATAGATCTTCGTCTTTAGCTCAATTATTGGTTGGCAAAGAATGGCACGAGCCAAGAGCAGTCTGCTTCTCAAATAGCGCTGTTGCCGTACAAAAAGTTTCCGGCGCACATTAGCGTGCCATTGGCGGAATATCTTTAGCCGAACAAACAACTTGAAATACGGTATACTTCGTAGAACGTTAAAAAAAGTGGAATGTCGTACCCATTCGTTCATTGATACACATTCTGTCTCGCTTACACCGTTGCTCTGGACACAACGAACGAGACCAGTTTGGGACATGGTGAAGTATTCGCCACGCGAAAGGGCAGCACTGAAAGGAACTACTACCAACAGATAAGGGTTGAGCTCTAAACCGTCGGCCGCTGGAACAAGATGCACGAACTTGACGTGCGAGTCCTTGCTTGCGGTAGTGAAATAATTTACCGCGTCTTCTCCTGTCGTCAGACCCAGCTGTGCAATCTTAAAGTCTTCGTCATCCGATAGCTCAGCTAGCTGCCGCGACTCATGAATTGGTAACTTTGTTTCTACCCTGGTACTGCAATGCTTGAGGGACACCGGTCTTGTCTCGTTGTGCTGCCCTGATGTAGATTCTGCTAGCAATGGACGCAATCGGGCTCGTAATGGTGCATGCAGACGTTCATTACTCTTTAAGGTCGGCAAAACAGACAAAACTTTGTGTCCCCGAGGGCGCATAGTTGCCCGCGCCGTACGCAAATCATACTGATATACAGTTTGAGGATCTAGCGCAAAAACGAGTCTATCGTCTGCGACCAAGTTGCTACCGGAATCCATAATATCAGCGTCCTACTATTATGAGCCGCGTTGAATACCTACGGTACCGTACTTGCTGGTACCGTAGGTAGGTACTGTAGGTTTTGGTTAGTACCTACGGTACCTACGGTACACACCATAATATTATGCAACACCACGGTAGGCACTAGCTAAATATGGAGGGTTGATTGGCCCGTCGACGTGACTTTGACCCCTTGCGCGACGAATTCAAGATAGGACTGAATGAAATTGCAACATACTTCAAGTTGAAGTTGAAGTTGAAGATCACCGAAATCGATGTCTTGCACTAAGGCCACCGCCGGCCCGGGCCTGGGCCTTCAAGCTCCCCAAATTGAGGCCGTGCCAGTGGCCAGCGCTACACGGTCCGGCCCGGGAGCCGGCTGCCAGTGCCCAGTCACGGTCACGGTCACCGTGACCGTGACCGTGACGGCCCGGTTGACTCAGAGTCTCAGGCTGGCCGCCCACCGGACGACCACGTCCCGGTGTTGAGCCCCACCCCTATTGGCTGGGTTCACTTTCGAGTCTACCCCAAAGTGCCGCTAGCGCCCCAAAATCGCGATTAGGATAATACCCGCATGGGGGCCACACATTGCAACATCGCGGCTATACGCTGCAACTGCGATATCGCCCCCTGCCCGGTTCACATGCAGGCTTAGACTGCCAGTGGCCTATGACGCCCTAATCATATTCACTATTCTCCGCCGCCAAGTCCCATTCTCGTGGTCGTCAAAGCCCCATTCAAGTTTAGGCCGAAACTCGTTGCAGTGGCCCCACCGTGACGCGGTACTGATAATAACCATCGTGGCCACGTCGGTGACGCGACTAGGGCCTCCAGGGTCCTGCGTGGCACGCGAGCCAGGTCGCTTAAGCTTCGCTCTACGTCGCCACCATCCCTCACTCGGTCGGCGGGGGCTACGCCAACATCGCCCTGCGTTGCCGTGGCGACTTCGCTCTGAATCGGATCCCACGAAACGTATGAAATAGTCCCACGCCGTTAGCCCGAGGCGGCCCGGGGGGCCGGGAACTTGAACTAGATTAATATGTTTCGTCTATACTGTCACGGTTTCTCCAACGGGCGAAGTATTCGGCGATCACGATTTTTAAGTTTTCATACGATTTTAGCAGCATTCATAATTGGCGAAAAAGGGGGACGCCGGCTTTCACTGGCAAAGTTTATCTCGGATTTCAAGTTCAAGAACTGAATACCGTGACCGAGCCTCGGAGTCACGGTCGGATTTTTAATGGTCTTCAAGTTATTACTAGCCTGAGCCTGAGTATGTTTTATCAGTCAGGACTCAGGACGGGACATAAAGTATTCAAAATCCTTATACTACGGCGTGGTTGTAAGTAATTATAGGTTCAAGTTATCTACTACAAATCCAGTTCGAAGCATGCCCCCGGGCCAGCGCAAATTGAGGTAGTATGTATACTAAGTACCGTAGACGGCGTAGTGCACAAGTAATACACTGGCTCTCCGACTCACCGCCGTGGTAGTCATGCTGACGCTACCGTGACCTTGGTCCGTGGCGGTGGTGGGGGCAGGAATCATTTAACTCCACAGCGTTGCCCGGCAGCCGCGCCAAGGACGCCCGGGCCTGGCCGCTGGCACTATATTTTCGCTCTCTGGATAGTGAACTTGAAGCGCGATTTCAAGTCAACCGCCAACCGGCACCGCAAAATAGTGTCTGGCATGACTCAGACCCCAAGCGAAATGTTGTTTTTTGAGTCGTCACCTGCCATATGAACCTCCCTGATAGTCACGGTAGTATCAGAGCCGCAGGTGACACTGTTGCCATCGTATGACAGCCTTTGGGGTAATTTGCAGGGAATAAATGTATTGATTGTGACGCTGTCAGCGTCAGGAGTCGTCTTCCTCCCCCCTAAAGGCAATGGTGGTCTGTTTCAATCGAACATTCCTCTAGGTTAAGTCCTGATTAAGCTGGGATATTATTGCGGCTCTTGTGTAGCCAAGCGCTGTATGGGCGGCTAGATACCCCGCTATCACGGATCCAGCAGAGTTCGATACAGCAAAGTCATCGAGCGCAAGGAAAATGTCACTCAGCCCATTAATGACGGGTCCCAACGCATCCTTTCCGACCAAGTATCTTGCTGGGGTGTGAGAGAAGCCTCGTGGTGACGGCGCCAATGTATTGATGTACAAGGCTCTGCCTCGAGTGAGAGGGAAGAGGTGAGCAATTGTACTGAGGATGTCATTGTGGAGTCTGTTACGAGTATCCGTGGCAGTATCATTTCCACCAAAGGCATTGACCCACAGCGACGATACGGGGCCCTCCACAACACAAGAAGCGACACCATTTGGCGAGTCCCGGAGGGTAATTGTCTTGCAATCTAGGACCTTAGGGTCATTGCAGGTTGCACTTTGCTTTCGCCAGAAGATGGGCAAATCTTTGGGAGCATCAAGATCCTTACAAGTCCCAGGAAAAGCAATTAGGGTTCGCACAACCTGACGGATGCTGGGCCCTTTTAGGTTGGACGGTGACACGGTCTTGCTGTTTCTTCGAGGACAGATTCCGGCAACATCTTTGGTGCGGTCAATAAGCCGAAAGCACTCTATAGCATCCACAGCAAGCACTAGCTTATCTGTGGTGAACTCTCCTATAGTCGAGGCGATGTGGATCAAGTTGCGTGAATGGTCTCGAAGTCTGATAGCGCGAACGTATGCATTGGTTAGGACCTGGCCGCCATTTGCTTGAACGGTAGCTTGGAGGGAGGCACAGAGCTGAGAGATTCCTCCTTTGGGAATATGATATCCGTTGATTCCATGGACTACAGATGCAGACCAGGCCGCGAACGATACTTCGCATATTGGAGCATGTTCTTCTCTGAGGAGGCCATAGACTGTGCAGGAGCGCACAAAATGACTATTTGTGGGTGATGAAGAATTATTGGTGATGTGCGTGATGTGACTGGCAGCCTCAGAAACTGTTATACATGCAGCAGCGGTGAAGCCGGGTATTGTCTCGTTTCGCTGGCAACCTACTCCAAGCCAGCATAGAAGGGTGGCGCTGTAGGGTATCTTGGTTAGCACAAAAGGGAGCAATTCATTATACACCGCAATGGCCTGTGTTAGCGCAATTGTCAGCATGCGTCTGTCGGCGCCAGATGCGCGAGAGAGGTCATTAACCCATGCCTTTGCACCACTGCGCAGCGGAACAGGATGACAGTGATCACCAACAACGAGGACTCCGTGTGCCCAACCCGTCCGTTGATCACCGATAGGCTCGAAAATCACTGGCTTACTTGCATGCAAACACACTGAGAGCAGCGTCTCATAGCGCGACACCTGTCCAAATTCGCATCGATCCAGAATAAAATCGCATGGAGCACCATCCAGACAAGCGGTGGCCCCACCTTCACAACGGGACTGTGGTATTAGCACTGTCACCTTCCCCCCTGCACGTGCCAGCAGTGCGGCAGTGTAAAGGCCCCTCAATCCACCGCCATAGACTACTGCATCAATTGTTGAGACCTTGGATAAGGATCCACGAGTAAACTTGCCTTTTGGTGCCTTCATTTGTCTGTGCAGGCACTGAAGCATTACCAGGCCTGTGAGTATCAACACTGGATGTACTGCAAACAACAGGCATGCCAGTAAAACAAATTTAATTATCGGCATTTTACCCCGATAAGCCATGAATAGCAATACCAGGCAGGTATGCTGAGGCAGGATCGGATCCCCTATTAGTTGGTCCTTGAGCACGGACTCTGTGCACTGCACCAATCTCCGCCTGTATAATCATAATGAATTTTAATGGATAATAGAAGAAAAAGAACGACGTCGCCACCTTACGAATATGGATGTGCCACAAATGCTTTGAAAACACCAAAGCGTTCCACAAGCTCGCGTTCGATCCTGTGCGCGTTTGCAATACCATATATGCGTTTCCGCGAGCTGGTCTCCCTTTGAAGATCTTCCCAAAATACAGAAGCTTCCTGGCCTTCCAATGGCTGCAAATCTGCGTCTTCATGAATTAAGAGTTTGTTTCGCAAAGTATAGAACGGTGAAGCTGACCTCGATCCCAGCTTCATCAAAAACCGTCGGCGATTAGCATGAGCGGAGCCAGACAAGAATGTAGCTTTCTAAGCCCCTGAGCCGACTGTATGGCGGACGGGAACGGAGGGCAGCTGGAAACCCGCGAGCTAGGCCCCGGCTCGTCGCTAGTTGATTTATCTTTAGTGCAGCCAAATGTGCTCGTATGGTAAGCCCAAACGGCGTCTCCTCGTCGCGTGTTCCGCCCACTATTTCACGACACGCGACACGCAAAAGTTTGGCGGGTCTAAGCGCACAGTTGTACCGTGACCCGCGCGAGCTCAGGATTGATTGATTGATTTATCTCAGAGTTTAGCTTTATTACCTACGGTACAGCCTGATGCCTGATGTGGTGAGTACGCGTTTAGAGCTCGAAGATGGGATATCTGTGTCGAGGCTAGAAATTGGTCTTATTAACCGTTACTGTGTGCCCCGTGCCTACAGAGAGTACCTTTTTAAGAAGGAGCCTGAGGTCCATGCGAACACATAGTTGGGTCCTAGCCCGACGGGTGGGTCCAGGGGGAGCGGGACCGCCTAGCCCTAGCCTCGGCCCCTAGGTGCCAGTGGCCGGCGATCCCAGGTGGTCCCCTAGGGTTCGCCTCAGCCGGCAACCCCCGGTTAATTAAAGCTATGTCCACACGCACATGATCTCAGCGACGGAATCATGATTGGCGCAGATAGCTGCCCCTGCGCGTTCCACTGGCTTCAGTACCTTCTCGGGCAGCCTCGGCTCGGCGAAAATTTTTTCGCGGGGAGCCTCGCGCGGCCCGCTAAGGGCGCGTCGAAGGGCCGAACTTCAGGCCAGCTTTTCTTGGCCGCATCACGTGCCCAACTGCCAACACAACGTGCGCTGGATAGCCCTATCTATGGGCTTT
>MDTE01165280.1_pt1 | contig 29096 bp, 19 predicted proteins | sample 811231 | NCBI WGS metagenome assembly MDTE01 (sample SAMN05326651, study PRJNA326480) | marine metagenome | isolation source: seawater | place: Indian Ocean: Red Sea | collected 2010 | reverse complement strand
TCCGCGTCGACGCGTCGCAATCACACGCCCCGGTCGGTCCAACCGGTCGGTCGCGCGCGCGTTTCTGGACCACCGACTATCACTATCTGAAATGATAGAATACGACCCATTCGTCCGGGTAGCGAGTGGCTAACGGATAAAAACCGTATATTGACAATTCGTGACGGATCAATTTTTCCCGCCGAAATCGCCCCGTCGGATGCGACGACAATTCGATCCTCACAGATTGTCGGCTCGGCACCGCGCGCGTCGGACGAGCGTCGCGCGAGGGGCGACGCGAGGGGCGACGCGCGTACACGTCGACGCGCGCGCGAAAAATCGGTCAACACGTCGCCGACGAACGAGACGCGGGCGACGACGGGCGACGACGAGGGAGCGGTCGCGCGCGCGATGTTGGCGAAACCGACGAATGCGCCCGCGCCCGACGTCGCCGTTCACGAGCAGAGGGGATCCACGGGGGCGCAACGCGTGGAGAGGAAAAAAGGTACGGGATGACGCGCGTTTTTGTCGCGGACGCGTCGACGCGACGCGCGACTCGACGCGACGCGCGAGGAGGACGACCGCGCGTCCACCGCGCTGACGCGAGCGAGATATCATTCGCCCGCGCGGTTGGTGCGCGACCGGCGCGTGGATTGCGAAACGTTGACTTTATTTTGATGGTGGTGTTGAGTATTACAATACGGGTATGGGCACGTTTCACTTTTTATGCAACGTGGATCTCGGCCTATCCGTCCACCGCGGTGAAAAAGATCGGCGATATCGGAGATATTTATCGATCGAGTCCATCCATCCGTCATCCGACTCAGCCTGAGGAGGGGAGGGGAGAGAGGGAAGAGCGCGCGCGAGCGAACGACTGACGCGATGTGTGTGTTTTTGTCTCGACGTAGGCGTGGCGTGGACGGAGGAAGAACATAAAAACTTTTTGATCGGGTTGCAAAAACTCGGGAAAGGAGACTGGCGCGGCATCTCGAGACACTTCGTCACGACGAGGACGCCGACGCAGGTTGCGTCGCACGCGCAAAAGTACTTCATCAGGCAAACGAACGTGAGCAAACGGAAGAGACGGTCGAGTTTGTTTGATATCGTCGCCGCTCCGACGGAGGATGGTGAACCGGGGTCGATGGTGGTACACAGAGCCACGACGAATGGGTCGCACAAGTCAAACGGGGCGACTAAAGCGAACGGCGTGCACAAGTCAAACGGCGGAGTTCACAAGAACCATCATCATCACACTCACCACAACGGGCACGGGAATGGGCACGCCAACGTGCATCACGAAAATGGACATCGCGGGGCCGACAGGACGACGCAATATTACCACAAAGCGGCGAATGGAAGCGCGTTGACCGCGTCTCTGTCCAATTTAGCCGATATGGCGTCTCGCGAGGCGCACTATGTCGCCACCATTCCACATTATCACCCTCAAATGAACGCGTGGATGCATCAAAACGTGGGCCAAAACGGCGTCAAGCAAGAGGGCGAAGCTGAAGTCAACGTTGACGGCGCGGACCACGCCGCGATGCCACCCATGGTTGGTGTCGTGGGTATGCCGTACGGGGTTCCTCCCTCGATGCAAGCGCACATGTTCGAGGCGTACAACCAAGCCATGGCGCAATATATGGCGCAGTTACAAGCGATGTCGGCGCAGCAAGGTGAGGGTATGAGTCGAGTGAATCAAATCAACCAGATGAATCAGATGAATCAAATGGCTTGGATGGCTCAGCAAAACATGGCGTACCAAGTGGCGGCGCAAAACTACGCCGCGGCTACCAAACCGGAAGCGACGAATGGGCAAAACGCCAACTTTTGCCGACCAACCGCGATATACGCCGCGAAACTGGCACAAGAAGGTGAACAGCCTCGAAAACCGGCGAGCGGCGGAGCTTAAAAAGGCGAGTCACCGAAACCAAGAACCAAGATCCATGTACCAACAGGCACGCGCGCTGTACAACCCTTAAAGTCATGCTCACCTTCCCTTGTACGATCACGCACTCTCGCGTGAATCACGAATTGTTGTATCTTACTCGCAACATCGGAAGACATCGGACGCAGTTTATTAGGCGTACCATCTCTAGAATTAGTATCACATCACAATGTAAGGTATGACAGCATCCAACGGCAAGCGACGTCAATCCCGAGAGAAATCCGAGAACGAGAAGAAAACCTCATCTTCACTCTTCGACGCGACGACATGAATAGCCTCGTGAGAAGGAAAATTCAAGACAAAGAAGCCGCGTTACTGCTGCGCGAATTCAAGTGCCTCGAGCGACAGAGCGCGGATGGTTTCTTGCTCAAAAATTTGTCACACGTGGATGAGGACATATCGAGGTGGAGGTTTCAGCTCGACTCTTCATGTTTCGACACGTCGTGTCCCGGTGGTAAAACTCTCGTGAAAGATCTCGCGAAGCTAAAGGCGAGTCACGGCATGGATCACATTCTTCTCGAGTTTTCTTTCCCGCACGGTGAGTTTCCGAGTTTTCCTCCGCTGTGCCGCGTCGTAGCACCACGATGCGTCTGGTACACGGGGCATGTGACGGCGGGCGGGTGCATGTGTCTTCCCACTCTCGTCAACACGGGACACGGGACCGAGAATGGCTGGAACGCTTCGATTTCGCTGGCCACTATCGTTGAGCTCGTCAAGTGGGCGATGATTCGCTGTGACACGGTGCCCATCGAGACTGTGAACGGTAAGCAAATCGCCGGACCTCTGCGAATTGATCTAGATGGAGCTTATTCGTACGACGTGCTGAGCGAGTACTCAGAGTACGCCGCTTTAGCCGCATTCGATCGCGCCGTCGCACACCATCGAGTCCACGGATGGTAGCGCCTACGACTTTGGGACATTGACCATCCTGGATGACCACTCGTCGTTGATGATTTGAGAAATACTTTGCACCCGTTGACAAATTTCGTCCGCGTGATTTGGATCGAGATACTTTCCAAACTTGCCCGCGAATTTATCGGGATGCCAACGCAGAGACGCTCGCTTGTACGCTCTTCTGTACGCGGTTGATGACTCCTCGTGTTTGGATTCCTTTTTCTCATCGCGTTTCGTCCATCTTTCCAGTGCAGCCATCTGCGTGAGCATGACACTCTCGTCTGGTGGCCATGGAATATCACGCATTTGAATGACGAGGTGCTGTGAAGACTCATCGAAACGTATTTTCTTGATGCGTTCATCGAGATTTGACCACGAGGATTCGTACAGCGACCACGCGTTCATCAAAGCATAAGCCTCGGCGTCACCCCTGATTTGAGCATCTAAAGCTTCAGTCATGGCCTCGGCCGCGCGTTCAGCCGCACGCTCGGCGTCTACCTGACTCGTACTGTACGCATTTTCAATCGTGTCCATCTCCGTCAGCCTGCGCCTGATTTCCTCCATCTCCGCCTCCATCTCCGCTCGCCTCGCGCGTCCCTCTTGCACCTCTCGCACCCGCCGCATTTGTTCCTCAACCTCAAGTCTCGCCCGATGACCGCGAGCGAGCCGCCGTCGAAAGATCTCGCGCTCATTCGCCGCGAATTCGGCCGCGTTCTTCTCCTCGTCCTCGTCCTCGTCCGTCGACTCCGTCTCCCCTCGCCGCAGACGTCGTCTCCAAAGCGGATTGTAGTGCCCCATCCCCGTCCGTCCTCGCGCGCGCCTCACCGCCGATCGTCGCGCGCGCCCCTTCGAACGCTCGCGTCGACTTTTTACGCGCGCGTCTCACCGACCGCGTATCTCCGCGCCCCCCTCGCGCGTTCGAACCGCGTGCGTTTCGAGCGTGGGCGAGAGTAACGCTCGGCGTCTCCAAAGACGCGCGCGCGACGAAATCGACGCGAAGCGCACGACCGCGCCGATGGACGGATCGTACGCGGTGCGTCCGCGCGTGCGGGCGAAGGGAAACGATGTCTCGACACCGGTGCCGTACCCGCCGGGGTACGACCCGCGCGCGCGCGGCGGTGAGGCGACGCGCGCGCGAGACGCCGATCGAACGAAGAGCTCGACGGGGACGACCACCACCGCCGCGACGATGGACGAGAGCGCGATGGAGCGCGAGCGGAGCAAACTCAGGGAACAACGCGCGTTCGCCTTCGCGAAATCATCCGTGAGTTCGATCGCGATGATGGTCTTCATGATGTGGATGAGCGGCAACTCGGTGCAAGTGTTTAGCATCATGGCCGTCTTCGGCGGCGTGGCGCAGACGACCAAGGCGATATTACACTCCAGGGCGACGTTCGAGAGGTTCGTGGACGGCGATAAGAACGTGAGCGTGGCGGTGCCGAGATTGATGTTTTGCGGGATACAGTTGATCGGACTGTATCTGGCGCTGAATAAACTGAACAATATGGGACTCTTGCCGACGCACGCGTCCGACTGGGTGAGCGGGATGAAACCCCCGCGGCAGCTCGAGCGCGCGTACGGCGGCGTGGAGTTGTGATCGATTGCGCGCGTGATTCGCATCGAGTCGATGGGCGCGTCCTTTCGACGGTAGTCGTAGCTTTTAAATCCACATTCGAGTAGTCTCGTCGCTCTCCGTCGGCGTTCAAATCACAAAAACACACCGTCATCTCGACATTCACCGTCGCGCGTCGAGACGACGCGCGCGCACCGTGACAGCACGACGAGAGTGAAGGGGGTGAGAGATGTCATCTCTGATCACGTCCAGACTGGCGCAAGAGCGCAAGGACTGGCGCAAAGACCACCCGCACGGTTTCATCGCGAAGCCATCGACGACTCGGGACGCCAAAGGTGACGTGACGACGAATCTGCGGGTGTGGGACTGTAAGATCCCGGGGAAGCCCGACACGCCCTGGGCTGGAGGGTTGTATCCGCTCAGGTTGGAGTTTGGACACGATTACCCGGCGAAACCTCCGCGGGTGGCGTTTCCGACTGGATTCTTTCATCCAAACGTGTATCCAACCGGCAAGGTGTGCTTGAGCATTCTGAACGAAGAGAAGGGGTGGAAACCGTCCGTCTCCATCAAGCAAATTTTGGTTGGAGTGCAGGAGTTGCTGGATTCGCCGAACATGTGCGATCCAGCGCAGGCAGAGGCGTACGATCAGTTGCGACGATCGAAAGCGAAGTATGTCAAGCGCGTCAAGGAACAGGCGAAGAGATACGGTAGTCATTCCGGTGGAGCTGGCGATGAAATAATCGTTCTGTGAGGGGAATTCATTCATGCTCTTAGTTTTTAACAATCAAATTTTAGTGGTAGCATACATTCTTCGACTCGAATGAAGTAATCATCGTGCGCTTTGTCAGACAATGGTTTGGTTTAGCGTTTCATCGTGCAGGTGCTTGAGAAACTTCATCATATCCAGATAATCCGCGCAAGAGTAAGCTTCCTTGTTCGCCTCGAAGAGTTGCAAAATTTTGTGTAAACGCTTCCGATCCGTCTCGGGTGAATATCCCTCTTTGGCGAGCAAATACTGCCTAAGACGACGGTATGCCGTATCCATGCCCAGCGGATCTTCGTAACGTTTCTCTTCGATCGTGACTGAATTTTCCCACGCGATTCGAATATCTTTCAACAGTTCTGGAATTGAAACTTGAAGTCCAACTTCATCGAGTAGAAACTTCACGGTTTCGACATCTATATTTTCAGCCGCTTGATGCACGAAGTGCTTTTCTGCACGAAGTGGATAGTTCAAGTCCATGAAGCATCTCAATGCGCTCACGTTTGAACAAAAAATCGCGCTCTCGACGTGAGATCGATCCACCTGGATACCATTATTTACTAACCACGCAACTATATGTATGCCATGCAGAGTGTCCCAATTATTGATCAATGTGGTGAGGTGATTGGGCGTCGGCACTGCCCCTTCCTTGGCGAGGAAATCCAAGTAAGGCACCATCGAATGCGAAACCGCCCCCGTGTTCATGAGAAAATCTGAATAGTAACTAGCAAAGACGCTTGGAGAATGAAAGTATTTGGATCTGTTGTCGTTGAAAATGGCTTTAAAAATGTCAAACTTGTCCGTTCGCATCGCCCATCTCAGAGCATTTCTTGCGTCGTATGGAATATCACTACTTTGTATGAACCCAAACGCTTCTTCAGCTTTCGGGTGCTGAAACAATTTCTGCATCGTCGAAGAGAAAGGGCTCGCAAAACACGACCAAGAAGGATTGTTTTCGATGCAGCTCTTGCATTGCACGAGCACCGCTTCGAGCATGCAGGTACAGACCCCCGATTCACGGACGCAACGAGTTTTCGTCTCCGGTGCCTTGTTCGGTACTGTTTTAGCTTTCTTCGCCGGTAAAACGTGCGACGCATCGCTCGCGGCGGTACCACCCTCCGCCACCATTTATTTCTTTTATTTTCTTCTCACCGAGCGCGTCGTCTGTGTCGCGAAAGTCGAGCGACGCGCGGCGAGTTGTGCGGCTGTTTCCGCTTTTCTCGGAATTATTGAAGAATGATTGAACAATGTGAACGATCCATCGCTCGCGCTCTACACTTCTTCTAATGAGGTGGGATCGGTATTTCATCTCAGTCCTATAATTTCTAAATCGCTAATTTACATTTGAGCGACGCTCATCGAGCGCTACGCCGTCTTTGGACGCATGGGACGCAACGGCATCGCCGATCCGTCGGAGGTCCGCGTGAACTCAAACAACACCGCCGGAGATCTGTAGATACGTATGAGGAGCCAGTACAGACGCTCTTCCAACACGAAGTCGCGCACTTGACGAGCGCTGTAAATATCGCTGCACAGCGATATGAGGCGATGCGTCGAAGGTAAGTCGATGTGCTGAATACTACCGACCAAATTGTTTGTGAATCCTCTCACGATGGACGCCAGCGTCAAAATGTACACGACGTACACACCAGTGAGACCTCCGACAAACTGACTGAATGTGGCGAAAACGCCGGTAGGAACTTCGGACGATATCAGGACGATTTCTGGACCGTTTTCAAACTCGTGACAAGGCTGCCACCAATTGAGGCGTTGACGTCCATCCGCGGACGCGCCGCGTTTCACCGCCACGTAAGTGCCACAATCGACCGACCACCACGGCGCCGTCGAATTGATGCCGTTTAGAGCTAGTGTACAGCTTACGCTTTGCTCACTCGAATATTTAGGCACCGGTTTGCCTTTTCCGTGTAAATGCCACACCCGCGGGTAAATATCTTCGAGGAAAACATTGTTCTGTTCTCCATTTATCACTCTGATCAAGGCTTCCGCTTCCTCCTGCGAGAACTCGTAATCGATGCCGTCTGAGTACAGAATGGGGTTGTCCAGGGGTAGATGACGTTTAAATATCCAGCCCGTGTTCAGACTCGCACCCTTTGAGAGTGACTTTTTCAGAGCTTCGATCGACGGCGGAGGCGTTGACCAAACCGAATCGCTGTCTTGCGCGAGGCACACTTCTTGGATCTGACCCGGTTTGTTTATCAGTGGTTTCGGGGCATCTGTTCGTAACGCTTGCCACGACGTGCTTTCAATAGTTTTCCTAAAACCACCGTCGAAGATGGGGTAGGTGAACGTGTTCTCAGCTCCAATCAAACTCATGTTGAAGCGTACGTCGTACACGGGATTGATGTCAACCTGTGGGTTCGACGTGCTGAATACGAAGAATGGCACCACTAGCAAGCTGAAGATGATGGTGAATAGACCACCTCCTTCTAGGAACACTTTTTTCCACCACGGCTGCGGTTCGCCGAACGGGTGATATTTTCTGTACGTATTGTTACGCACGTTGATTCTGAACAAGTCGCGCGAGATGTTCTCGAGCTTTAACCAATCGTAAAGATCCAGGGCGCTGTCCGTGCACGCGTACTCAAGCAAGATGCGTAACTCATACATGAACGGTATGGAGAAGTACGTCATGAAAGCACCGAACGAGATTATATCCGATCGTTGGAAAATCAAGCTGTTTGTGAATACTTCGGTGGGGAAGCCAGAGCGAATTTGCCGAGCCCCTAGCGCGAAGGATACAGACTTTACCAAGAAGAACAACTGTAAGTGCGAATGATGAGTCGTCGTGTTGCTGTGGAAAATCCTCAAAAGAAATGCAACGAACCCGGCATACGTCAAGTAATGATAGAAGACTTTAGCAACCTTTGCTTTCTTCATGTAAATGACCCCGTCGGCGACGATGAGCACCAAACAGACAAACACCGAGAGGACATAGTCAATTTTGAACAAGCCTTGATAGTAGGTTTCCACCAGCGCATCGGAGTCAGAGTCCACGGTGCTTTGGTAGAAGATAGCGACAAAAATCGTTGCCAAGATATCAAAACAAAGCGTTGCGGTATAGAAATCTTGTCCCTCCTGATGGAAACCACGAACCGATGTGAGACCGAGCGGCGGAGTGTCCGCTTCGCCGGCAGCTTCTCGCAGCTGTAAGGCTTTCAAAGTATTACTCACTTCGGCACTAGGACACAATAATGACGTAGACGTAAGAATACGGAATATCGCGACGGAGTGTTCCGGATCGTTCTGCAAACCTTCGGTGTCTGCTTGGACAAATTCAAGCGTGTAGTACGTCGATGGCGCAGCATCAGACAACATCTGATGACTGACGAGAGCTTCGTTCATGCGCGCTGTGATATCATCCCAATCGGTCGGTGTGCTTTGTCCTGATAACACCGAAACTGACACGAAGGAAGGTCCGTACTCCGCCTCTTGAGTCAAGATGCGCTGAAAGAAATTGTCAGCTTCTGCCAGTATGCTTCGCGACACCTCAATGTGCAGAGGCGACGACTCCGCATCCTTGTTGAGCTGGTACGTGCCATCGATGTTAAAATTCTTCAAACGTGAAAAGATGGCATCGATAGCGAATGATGTTTTGTCGTCCTCATCATCTGAGCCATCCGTCTTCGTGTTGTCGACATGCGCAAGAGTTTGTTGCGCGTTGTGATGTATCATCACGGCGACGTACGCCATGAATGCGCCGATCACGTTGGGTATGAACGCACCATTCGCAGTGGAAATCCCGAATATCAAAGGTACGTACGAGCACATCGTCACGTCTGTACACTGAAGAGTGCAAGGAATCGTCAAGATGTATCCAATCAACAATATTGACTCAGCGTAATAGAGAATCAAACGCCAGAATCCATGCGGTACCTTCGGGTACGCCATCAATCCATATGCGAGTATAGATGTCGGGAAAACGATTGTGACGAGGGAAAAATCGATAGCAAATGACAGGATCATGAAGAAGTAAGACATCGAATTATGAGGCGCTGCGATCCACGGCCACGTTTTTAGAAAAGCTCCGAACACCAGACCAAACGTCGAGCTTTTGTCCATGAGCCAAATGTGAAGCAGCGTAGTCAATGTCTTTTCCTTATCCTGTAAGCTCTTTCGCATATTCATTTCGTACTCGTGGATGTTCTCTGCATTCGAATCAGCCTCTTCTCGTGGAGGATCATCTTCAAAAGCCTGATAGTCCGTCACGTCTTCTTCCATCCACTCACCGGCGTGATCACCAGGATCACCGCCTTGGCCTCGTCGACGACGCAATGTGTCACTAGGAGGTTTGCGGTCACCTGTGTGGCGCCGTGGACCATCTTCTCTACGACTTTCGACGGCTAAAATTTCTCGCGATAAAGTAGTGATTTCATCTCTGATATCTTCAACTCGTCGACGTCGATTATCCTTTTCCTTCATCTTTGCCAAACATGCAGAGAGACTTTCGCGGACCCATCCGTGTTTGAGGGCATCATTCACAATCTGCTGAGCTTCGATCGACTGACGCATCATGACCATCGCCGCTTTGTATTTTGGTTGAGTGATGATACTCCGCAGGAGGTGAACGACGCCAAAAATGAATAAATCTGTAGTAAGTTGCCCGGCTTGCACTCCGAGCACCGTCGGAAGCTTGTAAAAGCCCATCCCCTGAAGAAACGAACATTCCGAATCGGACGGGCCGTACCAACTCCCGAGTAAGGCTTCCATGGGCGCCTGGTATAAGAGAACGGCTCCGATGACGGTGATATTGTAGATTTGTAGCAGCCTTAAGCCTGTCTGACCATCCTTACTCAGAGCATTGCGTGATCGGAGAAAGTAGAATGGCAGAATCAAATAGCCGATGTGTATCAAATCCCTTGAGAAAGTGCCGAGTACAATCACTGATACAAGCGCCCATTCAACAGCGTATCTCAAATAGAAATACCGTAACCACTCCAACAGCGTCCACGTGGCACTCGCTTCCCACGAAAGCGGTGCGAAAACTATATCCATGTATGACGTCTCTTGCGCCTGCGCTGGAAGCAGGGCTGTCTGAGTCGGGGTCTGACGGGGAATCATGGTCGAAACAAGTTCTGCAACCATTTGATCGTCCATGTCTTCACCTTCAGCTTGCGAAGCTTCGATTGTAAGTCTAGCTCGCTCTTCCAAACCAGCTAAAATGGCATCCATCCTCAGCTGACATGCGGCGATGAAAAAGGCACTGAAGTAACCAAACAACATCATTTTGCTGCACGGAAGGACAGCAAGCCACTGCTTTGTTTCCCGAGTCAATCTAAGTTTTTCAGAGTTGACAGAAAGAAGTGACCTCAAAGCTGGCGGTGGGGAAGGGGGTGGAGGGGGAGTCAACCCATCAACGCCGCTGCGTATGACTTCAATCGATACAGCATACTGCCACAAGACGATCAAAGCACACACCATCGTAGTAGAGCGCCACAAAAGTAGTCTATCTCGAGGATATGAACCAAGTTTACTATTGGCCAACTTCCACGTTACCCCCAAGTACAAGAGTGAGAGGATATTTGTTGAAGCGATTCCAACAATGGCAAAGACAACGTACAGCAACCCCGGCATGAGATTTGCCATCAAGCCTTCAATCAATTCCGGCACTATAGATAACATCATCGCAAGCTGCCCGAAGTTTGTACGTGCATTTTCTTGTATCCGTTTCGTGAATTCTATACGTGCTTTGTCGCTTCCAGAATTGCTACGATTATCTCCCAAGTCAGACAAGCTATCGGATTCCGCTTCATCATCGCTGACGTTTACGCTATCCATCGACACACTCGATTCGATCATTTCAGCTTTTCGTTTCATCAGCACTGTGCGTGTATCCCGTTGAGGCCAGAATAAATGACATGGCTCAGGAGAGCAGCCAGACTTGAGCGCCGGCGGTAACTTACTCAACCATCCTCTCGTGACTTTCGTCAATTCTACTGAAAAAATCACCAGAACTGGATAGCGAAGCATCGATTCGTTTTCAGGAACGAACCCAAGGGACGACTCGGGCCACTTGTGAGCACCTAGTACTGGTAAGATACTCCAATGTTCACCTTGTTGCATCCACTGGATTTTGTAAGCGTAATCCATGATTGCCGAAACCAATGCGATGGTACCTACCAACTCAGTTGGCCCCTCCGTCGTTTTCATCGATAACGTCGACGCTATGAGCGCAGCTAGCATCAGAAGGCCCAGAAGATCACGCCTTTCTAATACGAATAAGATTGTGCAAATCGTAACAACCTTGTTCGCATGTAAAATTATCGCTCTCTTAACAAGCGGAAGAAATCCAAGTTCAGTTGCCGCCAATGGTAAGCTCCTACGTTCGCCCATCGAGCTGGTCAACGAAAGCAATCCAATTTCATGAAAGTAAGTGAAAACAAGCAAGATACTTGGTCCAAGCAATTCTGACATGAGCTTTCCAGGCTCTACATTTTGGGCTAAACCAACAGTGTTTTCAAGAAAGGCTGTCAAATCACTCGAAAATCCAAATATCTTATCAAGTGGAAAAGCACCAAAAGTGTAACGAACGGCCAAATTACACAGACAGTATAAAAGAATTGGTCGCCATCGCCTGGAATCAGTTTCATGCGGGTGACGTTTGACGATGCAGTTGAGACCTAGAAGTGCCAAAAGCACCAGATTGATCAACGAACATTTTGACACTTCCAGTGTGGCCAAACCTACCAGAAGGACGAAATATGCACCGAAACGAGCGACAAGTTTCATAGTCATAGATGAAAACTCATAAAGCAATGCTTTCCCCAAGGAAGTGATAGCATTGAAAGTCCCTTGACTCGTCGTCTCCGCGGGCTCACTTTCTGGCGTAAGCGCATTCAACACTTTTTGCAGGTACAAAACTATACAAATGACCACGAGAATGCACGCGAACGGTCCCGTTGTGTGAATCGTACTCGACTGGTCGAGTCCTACCAACCCTAACGTCGACTTCCATCGTGACTCATATCCACTGAAAATACCAATACGTGTCGTTATCGCCCAAAAGTACAACACAGCGATGATACCTGCTAAAATCTGTGCTGTGAGATGTAAAATTGTACGATCACCCGGTTTCACAATGTTGAATAGGAAGGCTAATAATAATGCTGCGTGGATGAAATCTGCTCTGGACAATGCCACGATCCAGAGTGCAAACGGTACCAACAAGTGCGATATCAATTGAACAAGCGGCAAATCTCCGGCACTCTCTGCCGGCTGTTGCTCTATTTCAAGATCATCTAACGGAATGTAATCCGTCAAAGTACCATTTTGAACATGTTCTTCGAGTTCATCGTCCGTCGGAGTATTTTTAGCATTCTTTGTGAGCCAACCAACGAGTACAAGAGACAATAGCAGAATACCCATGTAACACGCATTGACGCCAGACTGCTCTCCATCACGCGCTGGTAGCGCCCCAAATGCCTCCAAAAGAGCTCTAACTCTACTGTTCATCGATACTATCACGATTGGTGGTATGCAAAGCAAGATGTACTCACCCACAGTCCACGCCACCAAGTACGTGAAAATCAACGGACCATGAATCTTGGCAAAAGTTTTATGTCGCACGGGATGCACGATTAGCACGAGGCCAACTAAAAGCATCGGATACGCCACGATGTTACTCACTAGCAATCCCACGAGCAACAATGCAAATCCTCCCAGAATACCTCCGAAACGAGCCAATAAGCGATCAACTATGATGTCCCGACCGAGTGCGTCAGGAACGTCTGACTGAGCATCATCCTCCATCAACGGTCTGCGGATATCATCTTCGTGCTCAACGACAGATTCACCACAATTTGCCTCTAGTGCACACAGGCCCATAAATAACACTCCAATCGAAATTATCTGAGTCAAGCGCAGCAGTCGCGCAACCGGTCCCTCGTTTCTATCCATCGAGTACAGACCGAGTAGTTGCGCTGATGACTCTCGAGCCGCGCTTTGTAACTCCGGTAGCTGGTACATATATATCGTCATAAAGTGGATCGCCGTATAGCATAGGCATCCCATGGCCGCGCTGAATGGCAAGTTCAGCAACCTCTCCCTCGCCACTTCAAATTTCAAGTTCCCACTGCCCTTTCGCAACTCCGAGACGAAATACGACACCACGAACAACAAGTACACAATCGACGACACTGATGGGACTGTCACCGCCGCAACTGATGCCGCTCCCACTGTCAATCTCAGAAGCAATTTTTGCGAGCTGGCCGGTGCAGTCGTTGGCGTCGGGCCGTCGAGCTCACTCTGGCTCATTCTGTCGTTATAAAGCTTGCTCGCTCCCGCCACAGCTATCCCAAAGTACGGCACGAAGAACAGCACGTAATCTATCACCCCATCTAACCTTCCAAATCCTATATACCTCAATACATTCGCTTGCCACGTGTTCTTCGGCCAAGTCGGCCCAAAGATTATGTACGCGGTCTGCGTCGCGCAATTTCCTAGAAGAACGAACATGCACAATCCCAATACCCCCCACCACACGTCTCTCTGCGTTCGAGAGAGAACGAACGTATTCCTTCTCCCGTCGTACACGCGATCCACCGCGAAAGCCATCAGAAATCCAAAACTCTACGAAGGGAAAGCGCATGGTGTTCACGATGGGTCAGTCGTCCAGATTCGCTCGACTACGCCTCGATCGCCGCGCGCGCCGATGAATTTCACGCACCAGGACCGATGGTCTTTGCTCCGCCGCGTTTATGCTCACGGCGATGAGGAGCATGGCGCTCGACATCGCCGCGAGTGGATCGACGCCCATGGTGACGAGTGTCGGGGCGTCGAATTCTGCCGAGAAAGTCTCTCCCTCAGTGTTCGCCGCCTCGCGAGATGGTACCGTCGAGTGTGCCCGTGCGCACCGCGGCGGGATGCGCGTGCGCGCGTGCCACGCCGCGGAGCGAGCGTCGCGCGCGGTTCAGGGCGATGACGAAGACACCGGTGGCGCGCTGCGCACAGCGGTGCAGTACTCGAGCGTCGGTTATCGCGTCGACAGAGGGCGTGTTTGCGGTCTTGACGGGCGCCGCGGCGATCGGACAACACTTGGAGGACAATAGTAAATTAGGTTCACGCGTCTCAGCGCCCATTTTAGCGATGGCGACGACCAGCGCGTTGTCCACGGCTGGGTTGTTGCCGACGGCGAGTCTTGCATACGATATCGTTTGGGATAATTTGATGCCGATGGGCGTCGTGCTCGCTCTGCTATCTTCTTCGAGCGTTGCTCCTAGTCGTGATAAAATAGACAAAGATTCTGGTTGGCAGGTTTTGCGCGGATTTATCGTCGGTGCGTTCGGAACGATTGTCGGAACGTACCTGTCTTTCGCGTGCATTGGTCGAGCACTAGGAGCAGAAGGCTGGAAAATTGCGAGTTGTCTATGCTCGTCATACATAGGCGGATCGATTAATTTTGCGGCTACGGCAAAGGCGCTCGATATGGTTAATTCAGGAGGCCAAGCATTACTGACGGCGGGGATGGCTGCCGATAACTTGGCAATGGCGGTGTATTTGGGAATTCTATTCCTCATCAAAACGGACGGACCGAAACCGGTTGAAAACGCCGACATTGATCAAGTTGAAACGAAACGACAGATTCCAACGAAATCGTCGCTTTGTGCAACCTGTGCGGTGGCGCTAATCGTGTTGCGTCTTTCGTACTCACTCGCAGTGTTTGCGGGTGTCCCGAGTTTCAATCTTGGTATCACGTGTATTTTGGCTCCATGCGTCGCATGGGCGATGAGAAAAGTGTCGCAATTGGAAAAAGTGCGTCTTTGGAATTTATGCAGTATCACTGAGATGCCCGGGGCTCAAGAAATCAGCGGCGCGTTCATGCTTGTATTTTTCTCCGCTCTCGGTGCAGGGTTGGATTTGCGCTCTGGCGCGTTGGCTTCTTTACCCATGCTGACTTTCATCGGCATTCTGCTCGTCACTCAGCTCCTATTTACGCTCGTTGTGGGTCATAAACTACTCAAGATCCCTCTTTGGGCCGTGCTCGTCGCCACGAACGCGAACGTGGGTGGTCCAGCTACCGCTGCCGCGCTGGCTTCAGCCCGAGGTTGGCTTCGAGCAACTTCACCAGCAGTGATGACGGGCATTTTCGGCTACTCGGTGGCGACACTGATTGGCATGTGCGTTGGAAAAACGTTAGTTTCGTTAGGTTAGGATTCCGTAGAAAAGAGAAATTCGATTGAAGATTGTTCACTATATCGTACATTTTGCCATCACGCGGTCACCACTTCCTGATTCTGATTCGCACGTTCTTCCTCGGCGTGCATCTGCTCACGCTGCACGAGTTCGTTAGCTCCAACTTTGAACGAGCGTGGATTGATTGCCACTGTTTTTGTGGTATTGTTGGTCTTGTAAATACCGACCAATCGATCCGCCAGTTCGAACATGTTGTTCCGCAAGGAGATGATCACAAACTGCGCATTCTTCGTTCTCTCCTTGATGTAATGACCAACGATGGAAACATTTTTGAAATCCAACGCAGCGTCGATTTCATCCATCACATAAAGCGGAGTGGGTTTGTAATGGTGAAGAGCGAATACAAGAGCGAGTGAAGATAACGTCTTTTCTCCACCAGACAGGTTGGCAATATTCTTCCAGCTCTTCTTCGGCGGGCGTACACTGAATACGATGCCTTCCGAGAAAGGATCGAGCGAATCAACGAGTTCCAGCTCGGCATCACCACCGAGAGTGATCATTTGATACATTTCTTTCAATTTCAGTGAAATAATGTTGAATCCGTCCATGAACTCGTTGAGTCTCTTTTGTTTGAGCTTATCATAGGCTTCACGCGTGTTATCACGCTCTTCGGTCGCCGCGCTCAATTCAGCCGCACGCTCCTCGTACTCTTCCGCCTTCTTCGCGAACGCCTCTATCGAGGACATGTCTGGTTTGGCCGCCGCGAGCTCTTCTTCCAACATGGCAGCCTTTTCTTGCATGTCGTCGGTAGTGTGCTGCGCGAGCTGCTCATCGTTGAGTAACTCTGGGACTTCACCGTCGGTGTACAGCGGAGTACGCTCCTTGGTCACCTTGGCGATTTCCTTGTTCCAGTGCTTTTCCTTGTCCTTGTTTTCCTTTTCAAGAACGGAGATATCGTCCAACTTCGCTTGAATGTCAACCTCAACGCCTCGAATCGTACCGACAATTTTCATAATTTCATCGAGAGCTTTCTGCGCCTCACTCAATTCACCTCCCTTGGCGTCAAGTTGCTGCTTGAGTTCATTCTGAGATTCCAGCACCGCGGCAGCACCATCTTCCAGCGCTTTAAATTCAGCTTTACTATTTTCAATATCAGCTTTGATCTGTTCGACTTCCGCTTTACCTTCCTCGATGGCCTTGGACAAACGAGTGGTCGTCTTTTCGTGAGACTTTGCCTTGGCGCGTTTCTCCGTGACTGCATCGGCAGCCGCGGTGATGCCAACCGTGAGATCTTTCACGAGCGCGCGCTGTTTTCGCAATGGTTCACCTCCAACATTATCCAGAGCTTCTTGCAACCCTTGCTCCTTGTTTTTCAAGGCAGAGGCCCCGGCGATGACTTCATCCAATGCAATCTTGGCCTTTTCAACTTCCTTGTCGAGTCTCTTGAGTTCAGCCGCGTCGTCCTTGCTCGCTTCGTGCGCAGCTTCGAGCTCACCCAAACGGTTCGACAAGTCGGTTGCTTTGGACTCAGCTGCGTCTAATTCAGCTTGCAATTTCGGGAGTGTTCGCTCAATCTTGCTGACCGCTGCCTCTGCGTCACGAGCCTCTTGAAGAGAGGTGAGCGCCTGCTTACGACAGCGCTCGTACAGAGTCCCAGCCTTCTCGAGCTCTTTCTCTGCCAACTGAATCTCTTTCGCCACTTCAGCGGCATTTTGAACGACTGGTGCTTCATTACCAACGCGCATCGCGCCAGATCGAGGTCTCGAACCGCCCCCAGACAGAGTACCGCTCGTTTCAAACAGCTGACCTTGTAGAGTGACGACGCGTCGACGCGTCTCGCCATACGCCAAACGCGACGCCTGATCAAGATCATCGGCCACCAGTGTGTCTCTCACGCCGTGATAGAAAGCGACCGCAAAACGTTCTTCAGCTGGCTTGATCAAATCGATCAGTCGAGGCACGTTTTCCGGATTTTTAACATTCGCCTGGATCTTTTGCATGTAGTGCTTTTGCTTGTCGAGCGCCACGAAGTCGCCTCTGCCGAGGTTGTTCTTACGCAGATAAGACACACATTGTTGTGCATCAGCCGTGGTCTCAACTAGGATGTAATTGAGCGAACCGCATGCGGTTGAGACGGCGATGTCGTACTTTTTATCGATCGCACCGAGATCACCAAGACGGCCAAGCACACCCTTGAGTGCGCCAGCCGCCTGCGCGTCGAGCAAAGCTTTCACCATGGCATTCTGACTCTTTTCCGACTCAGCTGCGGCTCGGCGTTGTTCAAGTTTACCACGAACTTCACGCGTCTCCGCTTGGGCCACCGCCTCTTTCTCTTTGGCTTCAGTTTCAGCCGCTCTGGCCTTCACGGCTCGAGAGCGTTCCGACGCCAACACCTCCTCTTCTTCACCGATTGTGGTCTTCAATTCTTTCGCCTTCGTGAGAGCATCCTTTTTACCTTCTCGCGCCGTGATGAGAGCTTTCTCTGCTTCGGCGTGTTTGTTGAGAAGTAACGCTCGCTCAGCAGTGGCAACATCGAACGCTCCTTGGGCATCCGCGAGCTTTCCTTCCCACGGGGCCAACTCTTTTTGCACCTGGTCGAGTTGCGCGCCTATTTCAGCCATTTCACCCTTCAAGCTGTCAAGCAAAGCGCTCAGAGCCGCCTCTTCTTTCTCAACGCGGCCTTCCAAGTCAGCCTTCTTCGACTCCAAGGCTGGGACATCCTTTTCAATCTCTGCACACTCCGCCGCCATTTGCTTTTGCTTTTCAGTGTCCTTCGTAATCTTGGCTTCGGTCTTCTTCACCTTGGCCTTCATATTCTTCAGGTCTTCACGATATTTGACATCTTTACGTTCGAAATCAGCAAAATCTTTGACGCTCTTGTCGTACGCAGCCTGAATCCTGGATAACTCTCCGGCGAGTTCGCCTTTTCTTCCTTCCGCAGATTTCAGCGCGTCCTCGTGCTCGGAGTGTTTCGCGCGCTCCTCTTCGAGCTTTTGCGTGAGCGCGTCTTTATTCTCTTGAATCGTGGCCAAGTTTTTCTGAGTCTCCTGGATGAAAAGTTGGTACATCGTCGATCTCGTGAACAAAAGCTCCTTTTCTTTTTCCAGGAACGCCTCAGCCTCAGCCTTGACAATCGCGAGCGCGTCCTTCTCGCCTTCGACCAACTTCAATCTGTTCACCATGACGTCGCGCTTGTCGTTGAGTTCCTCCAGCTTCTTGCTCGCCTCTTCGATGGGTTCGACGTACTGCAAAGTACCGACGATATCTTCCAAATACTCCAAGAGGCCTTCGTCTCCCGGTGCCGCGCCCTTCGGTTTCATCATGGAGATTTGTTCAACTTCCCCCTGCAAGATGAGGAAACGATTGTTGTTCAAATCGACGTCTTTGGACTTGAGGAGCTTCGTCACCTCGGTGAACGAGCTCGTCTTGTCGTTGACAAAGTATTTGCTCGAGTTGTTCCTGTACGCTTCGCGCGAGATGACGAATTCGGAATTCGGAACCACATCGTATCCCTCTTCGTCGTCCTCGTGATCGATGATTTCGTGAAAGTGCACCTCGACTCTCGCGTACTCCAAGTTTCTGAAATCCGTCGAGTTGTGAATCAGCTCGCTCACCTTGTTTAAACGCAACTGCTTCGCTCGCTTCCCGAACACGAACATCATCGCATCGATCACGTTCGATTTACCGCTTCCGTTCGGTCCCACGACCGACGAAAAAGACTATCGTCGTCGTCGTCGCGCGCGCGCGCGTCGCCGTCAGTCTCTCGCCTCTCTCGTCGTCGCGCCGCGCGCCGCGCATCGATTCGCATCGCGCGTCGAACGCGTCGCGACGCACCTTGTGAAACGGTCCGACGTGTTGCGCTCCCGCGTACGACTTAAAATTCTCCAGCACCATCTTCTCGATCGCCAACCGCGGTCGCCCGCGCGTCGCCTCGCCGTCGTCTCGAGCCGAGTCCTCGCGCGCGTCCCGCGCACACGTCGTCGCCATCGTCTCCTCTTTCTCGCGCGTCGACATCTCGCGAGACGCGACGACGGACACCGAACGCCCGTCGCGGTCGTTCCCGGTCGCCTCTCCGCTCGCCCTCGCCGAGCGCGTCCGTCGTCGTCGTCGAGTCTCCGCGCTCTGTCGCCGTCGTCTCGCCAACGGCCGCGACCGCGCGACGTCGGTTCCCCTCTCGACGTCATTGAGTGATTGGATTGGATTGATGGTTGTTTTTTACTTAATGTATGTAGTTTTGACACCGCGCCGAGTGTGTCTCGGTCGGTGCACAGCGTTCGTTCCCGTATTCAATCACGGTTGTGTCCAAGTGCGCGCGCGCAGTGCACCGACACGACGCTCGCGCGCGAGAGAGCGCGCGATCGGTCTGGATTTGAAAATTTGAAAACGCGCCCCGTCGACAGTCATCGGCGGTCGTCGGGGGTGATGGCGAAGGATAACGGAGGCGCCGCGCGAACGGCGACGAGGCCGAAGCGTAAGGCGAGCGAGGCGTTGAGATCGCAGAGATGGCGGCGAGCGACGCAGGCGCCGTCGAGCGCGCACTACGTGGGATACGTACAAGACGATGAGACGCCGGAACAGATTATGAAGAAGTTTGAAGAGTTGGAGCGCATTCGACAGGCGTCCAAGGCGGCGCAGACGCAGGCGAACGATGAAGGGGATAAGGAAAACGTCGAGGCTGCGTCGAACACGGCGGTGGACGCGTCGAACGCGGATGAAGGGGAAGAGAGAGCGTTGGATGAGGAACAACTGAAGACGTTGTTTGAAAACACGTCCACGTTTACGCTCAAGGAGGCTGTGATGGATTCGAGCACTCTTTACGGTGATTCGATTGCCATTTACGGAGATGGAGTGTACTTTTCGGACGACGAGGAGGCCCAGGATGAGTTCTGGGAAGCTTTGACGGGTAAGAAGCGTAGTAAGAAGAAGAAATCCACCGGTGGACCGCGCGTGCCGAGACAGCGCGCCGCTTCGATGAGCAAGGCGGCCGCGAAACACATGATCACCGCGTACAACAGTGATCAAGGTCTATTCTTGAGAAAGAAAAAGTTCGTTGATCCCAGGGAACCAGTCATCATCAAGATGCCCGCTCACCCCATCCCAGTCAGCTGGGGAAATGTTATTCAACCGTATGAACCAAAGACCGTGCGCAAGGCCAAGTTGGACAAGGTTGAGGACTGCGTGCACTTGCAGGAGAATATCAGGTACATGGACTACAGCAAGCTTGGTGCCGATTATCTAGGAATTTTGATGAACCCACCGTGGGACATCGAAGATTCCCCAGATCGAGGCGATGTCACCCTGGAAGATATCGAAGCCATCCCGGTCGAACGGCTCGCGCCGCTCGGTTTCGTGTTCATATGGGTTGAAAAGGAAAACTTGTCTCGAGTGTGCGATATCATGAGTGACAAGAACTTCGTGTACGTAGAAAACTTGACGTGGGTGCAGCTGAAGCCGAACAACACCATCGTTGAGTCGGCGGCGCGTTACATCGGGCGTTCCCACAGAACGCTGCTCATCTTCAGGCGGGACGTGCGCGATAGTCGCTTCGTCGAGGGCAAAAAGATTGAGTTGAGACACCAGCGTAACTCCGATGTGACGCTAGACATCGTCCAGACCACTAAAACCGGTCGTCGCGCGGTTCCAGAACACGTATACAAGTCCATCGAAACTCTCTTACCGACTGCGTACGAGCCCGGCACTCCCGGTAAACTTCTCGAGCTGTGGGCTGAACCTGGAGCTCGACGCCCGGGTTGGACGTCGGTCGCGGACTCACCGTGATAGTCAGTCGGTTTTAGGATATGATAGATTAATTGCAATTCAAGCGCCTTGGATTCATTCGAGTTTAGATCCCCACTGTTCGCTCGCTGAGCGAGTACAGTACGTGTGAGCGAGCACGTACTGTACTCGGGAAACCGGGGGTAACAGTCCGTACAATTTGGCTCGGGAAGCGCGCGACCGCGTCATGGACGACGAACGCGCGGCGAACACGATGGTCGCGTCGGATTCGATAGAAGATGATTCTCCACCGTTCATAGACCGGCTCGCGAACATAGCGCGAGAGACGTACGCGCGACGAAGCGCCACGTGGTACGACTTCTTGCATTCTAAACAGTTCCGCCTGGAGGTCGACGCCGTGTTCGCGACCGCGTCGAAAATACACCGGGACGACGGTGTGATGGATACCACAGAGTTACAGGTCGCCATCGACCTGTTGTACGAAAAGCTACAGGTCGCGGCGCAGGGGAGGCTTCCCAAACCAGGGGCGTCTGCTGCGCAAATGATGCACGAGTTCGACTGCGACAAATCTGGAACTCTCGACGGTGATGAATTCCACAGGCTCTCCATGAGATACTTTAGCAAACTAGAATGGCCATTTTGGCGCGTATTCCTGCGCGGAACTGTGATCGGGTTGATTGCGTACGCTGCGCACGAAGTCTGGATTTCCCCCACGGCGCAAAACTTTTACTGGAACTTCATCTATCCCAAGATAATCGAAAAGCTAAGGAAGCGATATCAGAGGCGTTATGCGAGAAGGGTCGAGCAAGCTTTGAAAAATATACCAGGTAAACGGCCTATGAAAGAGGCAGAAATACTCGAGCTTGACAGAATTGCTCGGTTGGAGAGGCGAAAGAGGCGAATACATCACGCAAAAGCCGCCGCTACTGCAGGTATCATCGGTGGCGCGAGTGCATCGGCGGGCATCCTTTGATTGCGTCTTGTAATCTAATAGTTAATCAGACTTATATCAAATGTTATATACAAAGCTTACAAAGCTGTCGCTACTCGTTCGAGGAGAGAAACGAATCTCAACGCTCGCAAGCAAAGGCGGGTGAATGAGACTTGTCTGCGCAACCGGTTATGTGGACTTTGTCGTCATCACTCCCAGGAAATGCTTTGAAAGTTGAGTAAAACAAGCACGTTTGCCGCATTTCCTCATCCTCGGATTCATTCGAGATCCAAGCCCAAGCTCTATAGGGATGCGTCTCATCAGAAGCATAGTCTCGACAGAAGCTCGGATCTCGAGCACTGCCAGTACCGAGTGGGGTTTCAAAGTCCACCTGATCCATACCGATCAAACCACGCACAACGTTGAGACTTGTGAGGGGCAAGGTCTGTTCTTTCGAAGAAGTTTCACGCTCGCCATTCGCCCTATCAGCGGGTGTCAAGGCCTGAACATCCTCGTGTTTAAAAGAGGTTGTAGCCTTGCCTTTGCATGCAGTGACGGGCGAAAGACCAGGATCCGTGCACGCCGTTATCACGACTGACTCCTCGGGAATGCCGTCGAAGGGTACTATCTGCTTGTAGAACAAGCAAGTTGATCGCAAAGCTTGATTTTTTGATCGACTGCTTATGTGCGCAAACGCCACAAACTCAGCGTGATGATTCTCCGCGTATTCTCGGCAGTCGCGAGCCCTCTTGGACTCTCCCATTCCAAGGGGAATTTCAAAGTCTATATTTGCTGCTAACAAACCGTGAACGGCGTTAGGTTTCGATTTATCGACGTTTTGAGACTTCTGGTGACGGTTGTTGTTCGAATCATCGTCATTTTTGCGGGAATCCTCCGAACGCTTCAACTGCGCACCAGTCCCAGACTGACCATGAGTCTTAGAATCATCATTATCTTCCTTGGTGCATCCAGTGAAGGGAGAACCAACGAAGTCTGTGCAACCCGTCACATGATTGTGATCGCCCGGTCGTCCGTGGAAAGGCTTGATCTGGCGGTAAAAGAGACACGTTTCTCGCAGCTTGGCATCTGGCGCATTAGCGCCGGTCCAAGCCCAAGCTATGTACTTCTCTTTACTATCCTTTGCAAAATCTCGGCAGATTCCAGGCTCCTTAGCGTTGCCTAGACTGTTCGCCGTCTCATACGGGCTCATCTCGACGTCCATGAGCCCGCTAACTATGTTCGGAAGGTGGCGACGCCCCTTGTCAATTTGTTCATTTTTCGATCCTTTCTCAGCCTTCTCGTTTGTCCGTTCCGCCCCGTTTTCACGCTTCGGGCTCATCGGCGCGTGCTCACGGTGCCCGTGACGCTCGCGCCTCTCTTCTCTGTATTCCTCGCGGAGTTGTTCTTTAAACTTTTCCCGCGTTGCCGACTTGTGTTGTTCATGTTCAACCTCTGGCTTCTCTGAGATTACCTCCTCCATTCTCTCCTCCGCGGCGAGGTGTGCCGGGAGCGCGTTCGTCTCGTTCCCACCACAAAAGCACGGCGTCGTCCCCTGCCCCCCAATCTGACTCCCTGATCGCGCGTCCGGGCTGAGTCCGCGCCCGATCACGACACCGGCCAACAGCGCCGCGCATCCCACGAACGCGGCTTGTCTGTACCACGGCACCGACGACGTCGCGCTCGAGGACGACTTGGTCTTCGCGACGTCGTCTCGACCATCGTAATGGTGCGTGAGAATGTACGCCTTCTCCTCGTCCGATACCGCCGACATGGCGCCAGTCGGGCGACGACGACTGACGTGATGGCGCGATGGAGTTTGGAATAGTGTTGAGCCGCTCGGGACGGGCGATGAGCCTGAGCCGGTTGTGTGTTGGTTGGAATGGAATGTTTCTTTTCAGGCGAGCTACTACGTGTGGGCGGCTGATCGACGCGAGGGATCAGATCCAAGGAAAGAGGAGGTACTCCGAATAGAAGAGCGCCCAGATATCGCGGTAGTACTGTTGAATGGCGCCGCGGGCGTACTTGGCGTCCTCGAGCGCCTTGGTCTTCGCGACGAGGAAGAGGGCAAAGAGGGCGTGGAAACCGACCATCAAAGGTTGGTTGAACCACGTCGGATTCCGCACCGAAAGCGCGATGGCGAAGATGTAGTTGGCCAATAATAACCCGGAACCGATGTAAGACACCGTCTTCACCCCGAGACGCGTGGAGAAGGTTTGAATTTTATACCTCAGATCCCCCTCAATGTCTGGCAAATCTTTCGTGATGGCGATGACCGTCGCAAACGTCGTCACGAAAATGGTGATGAACGTGATGGCGGGACTCCACACGAAAGGTAAGCCAATCGCAGCTCTCGTGGCGTGGTAAACGCCAAAGTTGAGCAAAAATCCGCGCACACAGGCGATGATGAGGAACGCCGGGAGCGCGAAACGCTTCAGGCGCAGCGGCGGCACCGAATAAATCGTTCCGAGGAACAGACCGAAGCAGTACAACTTCGTGATCAACGCTCCGAAGTTGGTGGCCACAATCGCGGCACCGCCTAGAGCGGTGATTGCGCAGAAAGCCCACGCCGCGAAGACGGAGAGTTCACCGGAAGCCACCGGCAGAAAAGGTTTGTTCACCTTATCGATGTCGACGTCGTAAATTTGGTTGATGCCGACGATGTATCCGTTCCCCATGAGCAAAGCCAAGAGCCCCAGCAACGCACGGGGCACCAGGTGTAACGAAATCATCTCCGGATTACCCATCAAAATCTTCGACACGATCGCCGTCGTGCCGAGTAAAGTCCCCCGAATGGTGTGAGGACGCACAAACTTCCAAATCGCCACCCACAGCGCGCCGAGCTTCCCAGTCTGCGCATCCACGGACCCCGACGTCGCCTTCGCGACGACGACGTCGCGACGACTGCTTCCCTCCACCGACGCGCGCCCTCCGCGCTCAAACCGCGTCATCGCCGTCCGCACCGTCTTCTCGCGGCTCGTCGCCCACATCGTCACCGACCCATGGTCGCGTCCACCTCGCCCCCGTCGCACCGACACACCGTCGACACGCGACCCCTTACCCCCGATCGCTCGCACGGTCACACCGGACGCGCGCGTCGGCGCCGTCGTCGTCGCCATCGCTCGAGTCGCCATCCGAGCCCGCGTCCGCTCGTCTCGGACTGACGAGGATGCGACGTCACGCGCGCGCTTTCTATCCACACTTTGGGTTTTATAATAGATCACATTCTTCTTATGTACGTGCTCTGTGTCCTATTATCTCACAACGAGTCCCAGACCCTGGCGTACCCACTCCGCCCCCGTTCGCGTCGCTCATTTCGACGGATAACGCTGCGCTCGGGCGACGCGCGAGAGAGGCGGACGCGCGCGAGAGAGAGGGCGAGCGACGACGAAGAGAAAATGACGACGATGACGACGGTGGCGTCGGTGGTGGCGCGACGAGGCGCGGATCGAGCGACGACGACGAGAAGGACGAACGCGGCGCGAGGGAGGCGCGTGCTCGCGCGGGCCGAGGGCACGAAGGAGGAGACGACGACGGAGAAGGGACCGGGACTGTTCACGACCGTGGAAAAGATGGCGGAGAAAGTGGGCGTGTCGCTCGGACCGATCGGGATGACGCTTCAGGAGGGTGAGGTGAAATCGAGAGCGACGGAGGGCGAGGGCGCCGCGACGGAGGCGTATGAGAAACCAAAGAGCATCGCGAACACGAACACGTCGGAATGGCGCGAAAGATACGTGAAGAAAGATGGTACGGTCGATTTATGGCTCGAGGATGATTTCAATGTCGCCTCTCGCAAGGCGGGAGCGTGCGAAGATGCGGACACACTCGTGAATATTGAAAACTATGCCTGGGCGGGAATGAAGACGGTGGACGTCGACGCGCCGATTCGTAACGTTAAAGTGACGGATCACGAGTCCGGAGAGGTGCTCGAATTGAACGTACCGGAGGGGAGATACATTCTCTTCGAAGCCGAGCAGCAAGGGTGGGTACTTCCGAACGCGTGTCGCATGGGCGGGTGCACAAAGTGCGCGGTGAAAATGAGCAAGGGCTCCGTGGAACAACCAGAATCTCTGGGACTCTCGAAGGAACTTCGGGATCAAGGATACGCACTTATGTGCGTCGCGACGGCGAAGGAAGATGTAGAATGTGTGACGCAAGATGAGGAGGAAGTTTACATGATGCAATTCGGTAAGTCATTCGCAGAGCTGGCGATGGACAAGAATGCCAGCTCTGTGTCCCGCGATGATTTTGCTCTGGAAATCGCAGACATGGACGAATAGACACGCCTTTTTAATTTTTGCTACGCATGCGTTCTACAAATCTATGATTCATCTAAGTCTGCTTTTTCTTCGTTGAAGTCGCTCGAGAGATCCCTTTGCGTCATTTGTCTCTGTGCCAAGAATCGCGTCCGCGGAGACAAATCGAGAGGATCCTTTGCTGGAGATCTCTGCTCCTTCCCGGGCGAACGAACCGGTGAAAGCTTTTTGGTTTTACTGATGAGCTCTGCGTGCATAGCGTCCACGGTATCAAACATTCGCACTGGGTTCTTTGGTTGCTTCGGACTCAATTTTTCCTTGATGGCTTTCTGCTCCTTCGATGCCGCATCAAGGCGCGCCTTTAAGGACTTTGCAGAGGCTTCAAGTTTGATGGAGTCACGAACTTTGTCGAATATGTCCAAAAAGTCGCTCACAACGCGAAGGATGTGAATTGGATTATCTGGCTTGAACGGTTCACCGTAGAATTCAGTCACTTGTTTTGTTGACTCAATCGCAGCTGAAGATAGTTCGAACGCTTCTTTCAATTTCTCATCCATGTCCTCCGCAAAAGGCAACATCTTTTCATAAAAGGCTTTGTGAACTTCTTCGCCAAGAATACCACCAGCGTGAAGTAGTTCATCCTTGACGACCTTCAAACCATCCTGTAATTTACCCAACGTAGCAGATGTAGTCTCGACGGAAAGTTTCGCGGCTCTTTTGACAATTTCGAGAGTTGAAGAAAGATTGCCGATTTCAGGCTCTGTCTTGACGAGTTCCTTGTACACAAAGTGTAAAAGAGACGTTTTTCGATCGATTGCTTTGAAATCTTTCAGTCGTAAAAGCATATCCAATCTAAAACCAGACGCCGAGCCGCGATACGAGCCGGTATTCAAGTGATTGCCGACGACCAAAACTCCCTTGAGAACCTTCACAAATATGGTACTTTCTCGAAGGCAACGCGACGCTTCAGACAGCAAATTGTAATCACTAGTTACTTTCTGCAGCGTCTCTAATGCTGAAGACTTGTACAAAAGCGACTTCACTCGACCTTCAAGACGAGGAATCTGCATAATGTGCATGAAGTATTGCTCCACAGTGGCGAGCTCCTCCTTTGCTCCTTTATAATCGACGATGAGCTTGATCTCTTTCGACGTTGGTACAGTCGTGGAGATCACTTCGAGTTGTTCCGTCTTCAATACTTCGTCATCCATTGCGATCAGTGCATCCTTGATACGATCAAATGGCATACGCAAACCGGCAAGCTGAATGCTGATGTTCAGTGAGCGCTTTTGCTCAATCAAAGTGACACTCTTTTCCTTCTTCTTCGCCGCCCGAGCCTTAGCTTTAGCCTCCTCTATAGCAAACATTTCATCGAGACTTTCCAGGTTCAGCGATAGCTCATCTTTGTTTGCGCTCTCCCACACAGTTCCATCCACGGCGCCTTGTAGTTTCTCCCAGTGGAGCATTTTCACTTTTTTGCGAGCTTTCTTTGCCCACGCATGTGCTTGTGCGACCGCTGAGATCCCCAAAACTGGTGGTGCAGGAGGTGGTGGAGGTATAGCACCGCCGCTTTTGAATCCTGGAGGAGGCGGAGGAGGCGGAGGAGGGACGCCAACGGCTGAGGATTTGAAACCCGGAGGAGCCGGGGGAGGCGGAGGCGGAGGCGGAGGGGCAACCCCAGTCACTACCTTCAATCCTGGGGGAGCTGGAGGAAGAGGCGGTGCAGGCGCGTCCGATTTCGAAACTGACGATTTGAAGCCCGGAGGAGGCGGAGGAGGGGGAGGGGGAGCCGAAAGTTTTCCTTTTGGAGGTGGCGGTGGTGGTGGAGGTGGACCAGCTGGCGATTTTGGTGGCTTTGGTGCAGGCGGGGCTGGTGGTGCCGGTGGTGCTGGAGGCGCTGGAGGCGTTGGAGGCGCTGGAGGTGGCGGTGGTCGTGGTGCCGGAGGTGCCGGAGGTGCCGGTGGTGCCGGTGGTGCCGGTGGCGCTGATACCTTCTGCATATGTTCAAGGTTCAGATTGGCCTTGATTCGTTCCACCTTTTCGCGAGAATTGTCTTCTTCTTTCTCCTCTATGTTTGACTTTTCGAGCGTATCCATGTGTGCAGCAAAGTTGCTGACGGGACTATTCTCCCCCAACATAGCCTTCGCGAGCCTGCTATCCATTTTCAGCATTGTCTTCGGTGCCTCGTCTTCTTCTATCTCTATTTCTTTCATCAATTGAAGAATCTCTTGAGTGAAATTATTACGCGACGACGCCTGTTCGAAACCTTGAATCTGAGAGAAATTCTTACTCTTCGCGAGTTTTGCAAATTTGAGTAATGCTTCAATTTCCGCATCCTTCATGTCGGACTCATCTGGCGCAACATCGCGTTCACCAGATTTACCGGTGATCTTCACAACATGCTTCAGCGCAGCTCTCAAAGCTCCATCGTTGTAGAGTGATAGTAAATAAGCTTCTTGTTGACGTGTGAGATTTACTCGTGGCACCGTGACTGGTGTTGCAACTGGTAAACTGACAGTGACCGGGGGCGGGCCATCCCGCACGCCACTTGTGTTGTTCACCTCTTCGCCAACTGAGATTATCGGAGGAACTTCCCAACCGCTTGTGCCCTGAGCAGAACTATCTGGTTCATCATTGTATGCAACACCACGGTCTACTTCGTTAGACTCGTCGTGTTCATCAACTTCATCATCGCTCACAGGCCCAATCAACTCTTCACCCGTCGCTAGCGGAATATCAGTAGCACCCGGAGACTTTTCATCCACAGTCTGCAAATCGCTCGTCGATGACGTGCGCGATCGAAGATTAACGCGTCCTTGTACACCAGTTTGTTTTCCTCCTGACTTGAACGCGGCGTGTATGACAGGAATGGC
>MDTE01087796.1_pt1 | contig 29096 bp, 28 predicted proteins | sample 811231 | NCBI WGS metagenome assembly MDTE01 (sample SAMN05326651, study PRJNA326480) | marine metagenome | isolation source: seawater | place: Indian Ocean: Red Sea | collected 2010 | reverse complement strand
TTGATGATAAAAACCAATCAACACTAGGTTATCGGGATGTAACATTAACAACCTTAACCAATGAAGTCGAACCTATCGCTCCTATAGCTAGAGTTTATTGAAAATAATTATTGATAGTTTAACTATAATAATATACTCGATTTTCTAAACACTAAATCCATTTTTAACTGAGTATAATTAAGGGTAATAATTTATGACATTTCCACTACTCTCCTGCACTCATCGATCAAGACGTACACCATTTTCGAACAAGGTTGAAGCCGCAGGTGTGAAAGCTTATACAGTTTATAATCATATGCTTTTGCCAACGGTTTTCTCTTCATTAGAAGAAGACTACACTCATTTGAAAACAGCGGTTCAGGTTTGGGATGTTTCATGTCAGAGACAAGTTGAAATTGTTGGTTCTGACGCTTTATCTCTATTACAAATGGTCACACCTAGAAACTTAAGCAAGATGCCTGATGATCAGTGCTATTATATCCCTATGGTTAATAAAGACGGCTTTATGCTAAATGATCCAGTTGCAATTAAATTGGATGAAAACAGATTTTGGGTGTCGGTTGCTGATAACGACGCAAAGTTTTATTTCATGGGATTGGCTAATGGATTGAAGATGAATGTAAATGTTTTTGAGCCTGATGTGTCTCCATTATCAGTTCAAGGTCCTAAATCTATTGAACTTATAGAAAGAGTTTTTGGAGAAGAAATAGCAAAAACTAAATTTTTTAAATATCAAAAGATAATTTTTTCTGGGACAGAAATGGTCATTGCTAGATCAGGTTGGTCTCACCAGGAGTGCTATGAAATTTATTTAAATGGAAGCTCATATGGTGAAAGTTTGTGGGATGAATTATTTAAAGCAGGAAAAGATTTAGATGTTCGTGCAGGATGTCCAAATTTAATTGAAAGGGTTGAAAGTGGCTTACTTTCTTTTGGAAATGACGTTACTTTAGAGCATACACCTTATGAAGCTGGTTTAGCGAAATATTTTGATAAAGACATTAGTTCAGAATTCCTTGGCTGTGAAAACTTAAAAAACAAAAGAAATCCTTCTAGAATCATCAAGCCAATTCAAATTGAAGGAGAGCCAATAAAACCTATAACTTACTGGACAAAAATTATAGATGAAAATAGTTTGTTTGCAGGTAATATTTCATCCGCAGCATGGTCACCTGAATTTAAATCCAATGTAGCCATAGGTATGGTAGAGAAGGATTTCTGGGATAGCGAAAAAAATCTTTATATTATTTTAGATAATAAAGAAAAACGTAAAATATTTTTGAAGGAAAACTTTTGGTCTTAATTGAAAGTTTTAATAACTTAGTTGTTAAATTTTATTGGATGTGTTTTGGAAACAAAAAACTTTATTAATGACAAAATATTTTCAAAATTTGAATTAGCAAAAAAACGTTTCATTAAAAGTCAGAATGAGAACATAACTTTTCAAAACTTTTTTTCGATAGCTAATAAAATTTCTAACCTATTGCTATCTCTAGGATTAAAATCAGGAGATAGAGTTCTAGTGCAGGTTGAAAAGTCACCTTTTGCATTAGCTTTATATGCTGCAACGATTAGGTCAGGTTGTGTTTATATACCGTTAAATATTAATTATACGTTACATGAGTTAGAATATTTTTTTGAAAATGCTGAACCATCACTTTTTGTTTTTGATTCTAAGTATGAGAGTGATATCAGTGAAAAATTTAAATTAAAAAATATTCAATTTCTTACACTTAATCTTGATCAAACTGGATCTTTAACATCCTTAGCTCATGATCAAAAATCAACATTCAACATTGTCCCTAGAAATTGTAATGATTTAGCCTCCATTTTGTACACATCAGGAACTACTGGCGTTTCAAAAGGGGCCATGCTGACACATAAAAATTTAGTTTCAAACACGGAAGTTTTATCTAATTATTGGTCATTTCAAAAAAAGGATGTTTTGTTACACGCACTTCCAATTTTTCATATTCACGGATTATTTGTGGCCTGCAATATATGTTTCTATTCAGGTGCAGAAATGATTTTTATTCAAAAGTTTGATATTGATCAAATTCTAGACAATTTGCCTAGCTCAACTGTTATGATGGGTGTTCCAACGTTTTATACACGCTTGTTGGAAGAGCCAAAATTTAATAAATTTCTTACTAGGGATATAAGGTTGTTTGTTTCAGGATCTGCTCCTTTACTTTCAGAAACACATAAGAAATTTGAAGCTGTCACAGGTCATAAAATCTTGGAACGTTATGGAATGACTGAAACGAATATGAATTCTTCTAACCCTTATAAAGGTGAAAGACGTGCAGGAACAGTTGGTTGTCCTTTGTCAGGAGTCGATATAAAAGTAGTTGATTTAGAGACAGGGAACAATCTAACTCATAATCAAATTGGTATGATTAAAATTAAAGGAGATAATGTATTTATTGGATATTGGGGAATGAAAGAAGCAACAACAGAAAGTTTTTGCAAAGATGGTTATTTTTTAACAGGAGATTTAGGGGAATTTTCCAAAGATGGTTATTTAACAATTGTAGGGAGAAATAAAGACTTGATTATTTCTGGAGGCTTGAATGTTTATCCTAAAGAAATAGAATTAATTATTGATAGAATTGAAGGTGTAAAAGAATCGGCTGTGATAGGTATTGAACATAAAGATTTAGGAGAAACTGTGGTTGCAGTGATTGTTAAAGAGGATCTCAAATTAAATGAAATTGATATTTTTTCATATTTAAGAAAAAAACTTGCCAATTATAAATTACCAAAAAAAATTGTTTTTATTCCTGAACTTCCAAGAAACGCTATGGGTAAAGTGCAAAAGCAAAATTTGAGAAATAAATTTTCAGATCTTTTTATAAAATGAAACATAATTTATTGAAACTCTCCCCAGAGCTAAAAGGTGGTTTATTAATAATTTTAGCCATGACTATCATTGGGCCTAATGATTTAATTATCCCTCTGATTAAATCAGAAAGCGGTTTGTGGCAGTTTCATTTTTCTAGAAGCCTGCTAGCATTACCAATTATTTTAATCTATTTAACGTATCAAGGAGAAAAAGTTAAAATCATACACCTAAGATCAGTAATGGTCAGGACTGCCTTTTTCATGCTTTCTATGCTCATTTATTTTGGATGCCTTGCTTTTTTGCCTATAGCCGTAATTGGAGCGGGAATGTTTACTTCTCCTATTTTCGTTTTGCTATTTTCTGCAATTTTTTTCAAACAAAAAATAGGCTATAAAAGAATTCTTGCAGTTACTATAGGCTCAGTTGGAGTATGGATTATTTTAGATCCAACAGGAGTAAATTTCTCTTTAGCCCATCTTTTTCCAGTTTTGGGTGGAGCTTTTTTGGCTTTGGGAAATATATTTACATGGAGGTGGTGTGCAGATGAAAACCCTTTGATTTTAGTGGCAACATTTTATTTAGGAATTGGATTATTCGGCTTTTTCGGGGCTACATTTTTTTCTTTCTTTCCATTGGATAACTCAATAAATAGTAATTTTATATTTCAAGGATGGAAGAGTGGATCGATGTATTTTTGGACTTTGGTCTTTATTCAAGCAATTGCAAGTATCATAGCCGTAAACCTTCTGACTAAAGCTTATCAAATGGCAGATACTACCTATTTAAATGTATTTGAATATTTTTTTCTTATTTCAGCGGGAGTTGCAGCTTGGATATTTTTTGATCAAAAATTATCGCTATATACAATTATAGGAATTGTTTTAATTGTCTTGGCAGGTTTGATAGTTTCTTTAGCAAGCCAATCTCAAAAAATAAAATCATAAGATAATTCACTTGCTAAATTAAGTATGGAACTGATATTTAATTTAATGAAAATTAGGAACTAAGAAATTTTATGTGCGGAATAGTCGGTTTATATCTTAAAAACAATGACCTTCAGGATCAATTAGGCAAGTTATTTGCCCCAATGCTTTCCCAGATGGGAGATAGAGGACCAGATAGTTCAGGTTTTGCAGTTTATAGGGGAGGCAATCAAGGGAATAAAATTATTCTTTACTCTCCTAATCACAACTATGATTGGTCAGGATTCAAACATTCATTAAAAAATAGATTCAAAGAAAACTTTTCATTAAGCCATATTTATACCCATGCAATTTTAGAAACTAATATAGTCTCCAAGATTTTTCGTGAATGGATAACAGTGACATTCCCTGAACTAAGGGTCATGAGTATCGGTAGTACTCTTGAAATATATAAAGAAGTAGGAATGCCTAACGAAGTTATGAAGCACTTTAATGTTTCTCAAATGTCAGGAAGTCATATGATTGGACATACCAGAATGGCTACCGAGAGTGCCGTTAATACAGAAGGAGCTCACCCATACAATACGGGTGATGATTTATGTCTTGTTCATAATGGTTCATTATCAAATCATAATGATTTAAAACGCTGGCTAACAAAAGAAAAAGGGATAATTTTTCAGACTGAAAATGATACCGAGGTCGCCGCAGGGTATTTAGCCTATAAAATGGATGAAGGATGCTCTCTCGTTGAAGCTTTAGAATCTTCCATTAAAGATTTAGATGGGTTTTACACATTTACTGTTGGAACTAAATCCGGATTTGCGGTGCTTCGTGACCCTATTGCATGTAAACCTGCTGTAATGGCAGAAACAGATGATTGGGTGGCAATGGCCTCCGAGTTTAGAGCCATATCTAGATTGCCAAATGTTGAATCTGCCGAAGTTTGGGAGCCAAAGCCAGGAAAGATTTACAGTTGGGGTGATAAATGACTTCTGATAAGGAATTTGATCTTCAAAAATTACATTTGAGGGAAATAAATGACCGTCTGCAAAATTCAAAAGATAACTCTAATCATGATTTTAAGATCATTAATCCAATGGGTGCTCATGCTTTGGCGGCTGGTATAAAAAATAATATTAATATAAGTATTCACGGTCATGTTGGATATTATTGTGCTGGAATGAATCAAAATGCAAAAATTACAATTAATGGAAATGCTGGAGTGGGGTTGGCTGAAAACATGATGAGCGGGAAGGTTGTTTTAAACGGCGATGCAAGTCAATCTGCTGGTGCGTCAGGGCATGGAGGTTTATTATTAATCAATGGAAACGCATCCTCAAGATGTGGTATCTCTATGAAAGGTATAAATATTATTGTTAAAGGGTCAGTAGGCCATAATTCTGCTTTTATGGCGCAAGCGGGCAACTTAGTAGTTTGCGGTGATGCAGATGATGGTCTAGGGGATTCGATTTATGAAACGATTATTTTTCTAAAAGGGAAAATCAATCATTTGGGAGCAGATTGTGTAGAAAAGGAAATGAAAGAAGAGCACATTAATAAACTTGCTGCACTTTTGGATGAGGCTAATTTAGATTACGATCCAAATCAATTTAGAAGGTATGGATCAAATCGTAAACTGTACAATTTTGATGTAAAAAATATTGACGAGTACTAAAATTATCATGAATAGGAAAAAACACATTCAGAGAGAATCATTTTTATTTGATAGGGTGACTATCAAAGAAATTCAACGAGCTGCCAATGAGGGTATTTACAGGATTAGAGGGTTTGGAGCTAAAAGAAAAGTGCCCCACTTTGATGACTTGGTTTTTCTAGGCGCAAGTGTTTCTCGATATCCACTTGAAGGTTACAGGGAAAGTTGTAAAACAAATGTTGACTTAGGTACTAGATTTTGTCATCAGCCTCTCAGCATAGATATACCAATAACCATTGCAGGGATGAGTTTTGGTTCGCTTTCTGCAAATGCAAAAGAGGCCCTAGGTCGTGGTGCATCTTCTGTTGGAACAAGTACTACAACAGGAGATGGAGGAATGACTAAAGAAGAAAGAGGTCATTCTAAAAAGTTGGTTTATCAATATCTCCCTTCTCGCTATGGGATGAATCCTGATGATTTAAGGAAAGCTGACGCAATTGAAGTTGTCATTGGTCAAGGTGCAAAACCAGGTGGTGGTGGTATGCTTCTTGGACAAAAAATTTCTGATAGAGTGGCTGAAATGAGAACATTGCCTAAGGACATAGATCAGAGAAGCGCATGTAGGCATCCTGATTGGACAGGTCCAGATGATTTAGAAATAAAAATTAAAGAATTGAGAGAAATTACAGGCTGGAGAGTTCCAATATATGTTAAAGTTGGAGCAACAAGAACTTACTATGACACTTTATTAGCTGTAAAGTCTGGAGCTGATGTGGTGGTTGTAGATGGTATGCAAGGAGGGACAGGTGCAACTCAGGAATGCTTTATTGAACATGTTGGCATACCTACTTTGCCAGCTGTAAGGCTCGCATCTGACGCATTAAAAGAGTTAGGCATGCATCGAGATGGTGTGCAGTTAATTGTTTCAGGAGGGATAAGAACAGGCGCTGATGTGGCAAAGGCAATCGCTTTAGGTGCGGATGCTGTTTCAATTGGTACTGCGGCATTGATAGCTATGGGAGATAACAGTCCTGAATATTCAGAAGATTATTCTAAGATAGGAACAGAGGCAGGTTTTTATGAAGATTGGCAGGCAGGTAATGATCCTGCTGGCATTACTACTCAAGATGAAATTTTATCTAATAGACTTGACCCTATTAAAGCAGGACAAAAGCTAGCAAATTATTTAAATGTTCTGACTTTAGAAGCTCAAACTCTTGCGCGAGCTTGCGGGAAGAGTCATATTAGAAATTTAGAACCAGAAGATCTTAATGCTTTAACGGTTGAGGCTTCTGCAATGGCTAAAGTTCCTCTTGCAGGAACAGATTGGATACCAAGTGGAAAAAAAGCGGAGGATTAAATTATGGTAAGCAAACTTGAAACATATGCAAAAAAGCATAAAGTTAAATATTTTTTAATTAATTTTACTGACCTCTCAGGAGCTCAAAGATCTAAGTTGGTTCCAACATCTGCAATAGCTGAAATGGAAGTGGAAGGTGCCGGTTTCGCTGGATTTGCAACTTATTTAGATATGACGCCAGCTTATCCAGATATGTTTTCAATACCTGATCCTGACAGTGTAATTCAGCTTCCTTGGAAACCAGAAGTTGCTTGGGTTGCAGGGGATTTATTTATGGAAGGCAAATTTATTGAGCAGGCTCCAAGGGTAATATTAAAAAACTTAATTAAGAAAGCTAATTCCCTAGGCTATAAACTTATGGCAGGTGTGGAGCCAGAATATATGTTGATATCTCCTGATGGTGAATCAATTTCAGACGATAGAGATATAGCAGCTAAACCATGTTACGACCAACAGGCTCTAATGAGAAGGTATGATGTTGTATCAGAGATCTGTGATGCCATGCTTAGTTTGGGCTGGGGTACATATCAGAATGATCATGAAGACGCGAATGGTCAATTTGAAATGAATTGGGACTACTCAGATGCTCTGACTACTGCTGATAGACACTCCTTCTTTAAATTCATGGTAAAATCCATAGCAGAAAAACATGGATTAAGAGCTACTTTCATGCCTAAACCATTTACAGATTTGACTGGTAATGGATGCCATATGCATTTGTCTCTATGGGATGATAAAGGCAAAAAAAATCTTTTTTTAGACAAAAATGGTGAATTAGGTTTGTCTGCTTGCGCTTATAATTTTCTTGGTGGTTTGATGCGTAATGCTATAGGTATGTGTGCAATCACAAACCCTACAGTTAATAGTTACAAAAGAATCAATTCTCCAGTGACTTCATCCGGCGCTACTTGGTCGCCCAACACGGTCACATACGGAGGTAACAATAGAACACATATGGTTCGCATACCTGGAGCAGGAAGAATTGAATTTAGATTGGCTGATGGGGCAGCCAATCCTTATTTAATGGCTGCCGCTGTTTTGGCTGCAGGTTTGGATGGAATAAAATCAGAGTTGGATCCAGGTAAACGACTTGATATTGATATGTATTCTGAAAGTCATAAGGCTAGAGGTGCAAAAAAACTACCTCTTTATTTAATAGACGCTATTCGTGAATTTGCGAAAAGCAATATGTTAAAAACCTATTTAGGGGATGAGTTTTTTAATGCATATATTAAAATTAAAACAGACGAATGGAACCTCTATTCTAGACATTTAACTAAGTGGGAAAAGCAGAACACGCTCGATTGTTAATCCAAATAAACTTAATAATTTGTATTAAAAATAAATGATCGAATTAATTTATCATTGTATAGGAATAAATTTAATTATATAGCATAGGTGATTTCATTGATGGGAGGGAAAATTGCTTCACACTTCAGAAAAAGATGTTCAAAAATCAGAATACAGATTTTTAGATCATCATAACCATTACTCAGACCAAAAAATTCGAAGAATTCTTAGAGATGTCAAGACTTTTGCGTTAGTTGGTGCCAGTACAGTCTGGAGAAGGCCAAGTTACTATGCGATGACCTATCTTCAACATAAAGGTTTTAAAATTATTCCGATTAACCCTGCAAGAGCTGGTGACATAGTTCTAGGAGAAAAAGTTTATGGTTCACTTGCTGACGTCCCTCATCAGCTTGATATGGTAGATATTTTTAGAACTTCAGAAGAGGCGTTGGAAATTACTAAGGATGTGATTAATAATAAAGATGTCAAAGGTATAAAATATTTATGGATGCAGTTAACAGTTAGAAATGATATTGCGGCAGAATTAGCTGAAGATGCAGGATTAGAAGTTATCATGGACAGATGTCCGAAAATTGAATTTGGAAGATTATCAGGCGAACTATCATGGCTTGGAGTTAATTCTGGAATAATCTCAGCAAAATCTTTAAAGTCTCCGAAACATGACTAAAAGAAAAAATATAGACAATGTTAAATCTAATATTCCTGGAGCAGAAGGAGCTCCAAGAAAATATGGAATGTCAACATTAGCAGTTCATGCAGGGGCAAGACCTGATCCTATCACTGGAGCACGCTCTACCCCAATTTACCAAACCACCTCTTTTGTGTTTGATGATACAGAACATGGGGCAGAGTTATTCAACTTGCAGACTTTTGGTTATGTATATTCTCGAATGACAAATCCTACAGTTTCTGTTTTTGAAGAAAGAGTGGCTCAATTAGAAGGAGGCCGTGGTGCAGTTGCCACTTCTTCTGGTCATGCAGCACAATTTCTTGCAGCAGCGACACTTTTAGAATCAGGAGATGAATTTATTTCTTCAAGAAATCTTTATGGTGGTTCAGTTACACAATTTGGAGTTAGTTTCCCTAAACTTGGTTGGAAGTGTAATTTTGTTGACCCAACTAATCTTAAAAATTTTGAAGATGCAATGAATGATAAAGTTAAATTTATCTTTTGTGAAGGAATAGCCAATCCAGGAGGTATAATTCTTGATTTAGAGGGTATTGCCGAGATCGCTCATAAAAATGGAATACTTCTGATCGTTGATAATACTTTGGCTTCGCCTTATCTTTTGAGGCCATTTGATTGGGGTGCAGATTTAGTTGTCCATTCAACTACAAAATTTATTGGTGGTCATGGTAATACTATGGGAGGCATTTTAATTGAATCTGGGAAAATTGATTGGCATGCTTCAGACAAATACCCTGGCATGAGTAAACCTGATCAAGCATATCACGGACTAACATTTTCAGAAACTTTTGGCGATTTTGGTTTTACAATGAAGGCTCGCATGGTAGGGCTAAGAGATTACGGCTCAACATTGAGTCCAACTGCTGCTTGGAATTTGCTTCAAGGAGTAGAAACTCTACCTTTAAGAATGGAAAGGCATTGTTCTAATGCACAAAAAGTAGCTGAATGGTTAGAGGGACACCCTAAAGTGTCTTGGGTTTCTTATCCAGGATTGAAGTCAAGTAAGTTTTTTGATCTAGCAAACAAGTATCTACCTAAAGGTAAAGGGGCTGTTTTTACTTTTGGAATTAAAGGTGGTTATGATAATGCCGTGACATTTATAGATCATATCGAGCTTCATTCTCATTTAGCTAATATTGGTGATACCAGAAGTTTAATTCTCCATCCTGCGTCTACTACTCATAGACAATTAACAGATGAGCAAAGAATAGGTGCTGGAGCTGCTCCTGATGCCATTAGGCTTTCTGTAGGAATAGAGGATGTCGAGGATATTATTGCTGATTTGGATCAGGCATTAAGCTACATATAATTGATCAGATAATTATTGATTAATAAGTTTTCCTTCCATAACATATTGGAAAACTTCGGCTGCTTTTTTAGCACTATCTACGACTGCCAATGCAGCTGCGTCAACCTCTTTGAGGGCATGTTGGTGTTCATCAGAATGTATTATTATCAATGATTTTCCTAAAGCAGATGCATATCCTGCATCAAAGGCAGCATTCCATTGGCGATATTTATCACCAAATCTTACAACAACTATATCTGAGTTTTGTATAGCTTTGCGAGTTCTTATAGCATTTAGCTTTGCTCCTTTATGGTCATGCCAAAATTTTAGCTCTTCCTCTCCTAAGATCTTTACGCCACAATCGTCAGAATCTTCATGGTTAGTTACTGGACTGGTAAAATTAATTTTTAAATCCATTTTTTTTGCTAGTTCATAAATTTCTTCCCTCCAATTTGAATGAATCTCACCGGATAAATAAACATTCCAATTCAATTTTGCCTCCAAAAAATATTTAAGTTATTTTGTTTTATATAATAATATATCTAATGTAATTTATAGATTAAATTATTTTCATTATTTTGGTTAAATATAATTTGATAAAATTTAAATAGAATACATATCTATGCTTAAAATATCAGAAATCTCTTTATCTTTTGGAGGAATACAAGCTCTAAAAAATATCAGTTTTGAAGCTTTAAAAGGTGAAATTACTGGCATTATAGGCCCTAATGGAGCAGGTAAAACAAGTTTATTTAATATTATTTCTGGATTTTATAAACCTCAAAATGGAAAAATAATTTTTGACAATCAAGAAATCAGTTCAGTTCATACAGATAAACGAGCAGGTTTGGGTATAGCCCGAACTTTCCAAAACATTTCTCTATTCAGGGGTATGACAGTTTTAGATAATATTAAACTGGGAGGACACTCCAAATTGAAGTCAAATCTTTTTCAGGCAGGCTTTTATTTCGGTTATGCTCAGAAAGAAGAATTAGATCTGCGTAGGGAAATTGAGGAGGATATAATTGATTTTCTTGAGATTGATCATATTAGAAAGGTGCCAATTTCAGTTTTACCTTACGGTCTTCAAAAGCGGGTTGAGCTAGGCAGAGCACTTGCTATGAAACCCAAATTATTATTGTTGGATGAACCAGTTGCTGGAATGAATCGAGAAGAAACAGGGGATATGGCAAGGTTTATATTAGATATTCAAGAACAATGGGGAGTGACTATTCTTTTGGTTGAGCATGATATGGGAGTTGTAATGGATATATGTTCTAAAATAGTTGTTTTAAATTTTGGAGAAAAGATAGCCGATGATATTCCTGTCAGCGTAAGGTCAAACCCAAAAGTAATAGAAGCTTATTTGGGTTTTTAGCTAGGATAGAAGTTTCAATATGGTTTTTGCTCAATTTACTCAATTTTTTATTAATGGTCTTATGGGTGGGGCTATTTATGCTTTGATAGCTATTGGAATAGTTTCTATTTTTAAAGCCACTAAAGTTGTAAATTTTGCTCATGGATACATAATTATGTTTGGGGCATATTTTTATTATACATTCTCCGTAATTATCCCAGGTTTAGATTGGATGCCTGGATGGTTATTAAGTTGGGAGCCTAGGTGGTTAGTTGAATGGAGTGGTAATCTTCCTATGTTTTCTCCATTATCCTCTTTAGCCGATTGGATTAAGAATATACCTCGAATAATTCTTGGAATTTCTGGTGCATTAATTTGTAATAGTATTTTAGGACTTTTAATTGAGAGATTTTTGATGCGTCCATTAATGGGACAATCATCATTTTCAATGATTATGGTCACAGTAGGTTTGATTTCAGTTTTGAGTGGTTTGGCAAATCTCATATGGACTGCTGATGCTGATTTTGTTCCCTATATATCCCCAAATGCACCTATACGTATTTCTTTTTTTGGTGCAACCATATTTATTTTTAGTTCAGATTTAATCAATGTATTAATAGCCCTAATTTTATTTGTATTAGTTGTAGGATCTGTAAAGTATTTTAAATCTGGAATAGCCATACGAGCTACGGCTGAAGATCAGTCAACTGCTTATTCAATGGGAATTTCTGTCCCAAAAGTTTTTGCTGGGGCATGGTGGTTGGCAAGCTTAACAGGAGCTATGGCAGGGGTTATACTTGCAACAAGAAATGGAATTTCCCCTACTCTTGGATTATTTGGCTTTAGTGTTTTGGCGATAGTTTTAATGGCGGGACTTGACTCTTATATGGGTGTATTATTAGCGTCTCTTTCTGTAGGCGTTCTTGAAGCCATGGCTCAATGGAAATTAGGTGGTGACTGGGCAGAAGTTACACCATATATAGCAGTTCTTATAGTAATTTTAATTAGACCTCATGGTATCATGGGTCAGGAAGAAGTTGAGCGTATATGATTGTAGGTGAACTTAAATCAAATTATGCATCTGATGAATTTATTTGGGATAATATTTATAAAAAATTATTCCTTATAGGATGTATAATATTTTTAATTTTATTACCTTTTTTTTCTAATGATTATGTAATCTTACTTGCATCTAGAATGTTAATAATTTTGACTGCTGTAGTTGGGGTAAATGTTGTTATGGGATATGCTGGTCAGATGTCTCTTGGGCATGCAGCATTTATTGCTATAGGTGCGTATGTAACATGTATTTTTTATAATTTAACTGAAGGGTTCATTCCTCTTGGCATTATGCCATTAATATCCATACCTTTGTCGATGTTATTAGCTGCTTTGGCTGGTTTGATTGTTGGTTTGCCGTCATTGAGAGTGAAAGGAATTTATCTAGCAGTAGCAACACTTTCAGCAAATTTTATTATCATTTTTATTATAGAACAACCATTTCTATCTCAATGGACTGGCGGTTTAGTAGGAATTGATTCACCAAATCCTAATTTATTTGGGTGGGATATGGATACGAAAAGAGAGAAATATTGGTTGGTCATGCCAATAGCTGTATTTCTATTATTATTTGCCCAAAACCTTTTTCAAACTAAGATTGGAAGAGCGTTTATAGCTATTAGAGATAGTGATTATAGTGCTGAGATCTTAGGAATTTCTCTATACAATTATAAGCTTTTGAGTTTTGCTATATCAGCAGCTTATTGTGGAGCAGCTGGGGCATTATGGGCATATTTTTTTGCTCGAATTTTACCAGAACAATTTGAACTTTTGTTGTCATTACAATTGGTTGTTGCTTTAATTGTAGGGGGTTTAGGAAGAACCATGGGTCCAGTTCTTGGTGTTATTTTAGTTTTACTAGTTCCAGAATTAATCAAAATGGTTTTTGGAATGATTCCAAGTGATGGGTTTAGTATTGAAAAAATAAGGGCCCCTCTTCAAGAAATAACTTTTGGAGTACTTATTATAGGTTTTATTTTATTCGAGCCTTTAGGTTTGGTAGCTATAACTGATAGGTTATTTAGATTTTTGAATCGTTGGCCATTTGCACAATAATAATCTATGTGTAATATGAAAAGTATTCAAAATATTAAACTTAGGAGGAATTATGACTATCACGCGTCGTAAAGTTTTGAAAGGATCGAGTGCTGTTCTTTTATCTTCTCTAGCTGCTCCACATATTTTAAAGGCTCAAGCAACAGAATATGTTTTTGGAGCATCTCTCCCAATGACAGGTCCCTATGCTACAGCTGGGCAATTGGTAGCCCCAGTGTTTAAAATGTTTGAAGTTTTGACCAATCAATCTGGGGGGATTAAGGGGACACCAATTCGAACTTTTGTAGAAGATTCTGGTTATGTACCTCAAAATGCATTGGCAAATTATCAAAGAGCAAAGGCTAAAGAAAAAAATATGGTTCACTACTTTGGGGATTCCACAGGTTTTATGAAACTTGTAGCCCCTGAATTAAAGGGAGAAAATGCTATTCTTATGGGTTCAACTTCATTTTCATCAGATTTAGCAAATCCTAGTAATAATCCTTATCAATATTTAGCTGGCCCAACTTACCAAGATCAATTTGATATTATTCTTCAAGCGATTAAAGCGGAAGGTGGTAAAAAAGTTGCATTTATTTATGCTAATAATGAGTTTGGAAGAGACCCTTTAGAACATGGAAGAAAGAAAGCTAAAGAATTAGGTATAGAGGTTGTGTTAGAGGAATCTACTAAAGCCCAGGGAGCAGACATTCCAACCCATGTTACAAAGTTAGCCCAATCAAATGCTGAGTATTGCATTTTACAAGGATATGTGACAGGGGTTTGGCCTCAATTAATTGGTGGGGCAAGAAAATTTGGTTTGCCAACAAAGTTTATGGGAACTTTTTGGGGGATGGAGAAACTTGTCGCAGATAAAGTAACAGCTCAAGCCGGACCATTTTTAGATGGTTATTCAGGAGTTATGCACTATAAGTATTTTTATGATAGGGATCAAAACTCTCGATATGAAACTTATGCGGCGTTTGCTAAAAAGGCTTTTGCTGGAACACCTCTTGAAAATTATCTTCCAACTTGGGCTCTTGCTGGGTTGTGCTCACTTGAAATGGCAAAACTAGCTATTGAAAAAACTATAGAAGGTGGAAAAGATTTATCCCCAGATAATTTATCAGCTTCATTAGGAAATATCAAAAATTGGGATTCTGGAGGATTTTTTGGATCAAATGTTGATGTAGTGGATAATAAAATTGGTGTTGGCCGAATTTATACCTATAGTGCTGAGACTAAATTATTTACTCCTTCTTCAGAATGGTTAGCTGTATAGTTATTTGTGAAAATAAGTGCTGGTTATTGAAAATATTGAAGTAACTTACCATCATACGGTTCAGGCACTTCGAGGACTATCCCTTGAAGTGCCAAAAGGTAAAATTGTGGCATTGCTTGGTTCTAATGGTGCAGGCAAGACTACAACTCTAAAAGCTGCCAGTGGGCTTTTAGAACTTGAGAATGGTCAAATTGGTGAAGGGAAAATATCATTTGATAATCAAAGTATTAAAGGTATAGAACCTGACAAGCTGGTTAGGCAAGGTTTATTTCATGTTCGTGAGGGACGAAGAATATTTTCTGAAATGACTGTTGAGGAAAATCTTTGGGCTGCGTCATATGCTCTTCAAGGAAGATCTCTTAAGCCTGATTTTGAAGTAATTTTTGATTTTTTCCCTTTATTGAAAGAACGTAATAATCTTTTAGCTGGTTATCTTTCTGGAGGTGAACAGCAAATGCTTGCCATTGCAAGGGCAATGATTGCAAAGCCGAAGTTAATTTTATTCGATGAGCCTTCTTTAGGCCTTGCTCCAAAAATAGTAGACAGCATTATTAATTCTATAAAAAGATTAAATGAGGAGCAAGGGGTCACGATTTTAATTGTTGAACAAAATGCTGTGAAAGCATTAGGTATTGCTGATTATGGTTATATTTTAGAAAATGGAGTAGTTGTTCTTGAGGGCGACGTCAAAACATTGCAATCAGATCGTGACATTCAATCTTTTTATCTTGGAGTTTCTGAAAGAGATGGGGGACGTATTTCTTTTAGAGATGTGAAACATTATAAGAGAAGGAAACGCTGGTTAAGTTAATGAGTAAAAGCAGTTATAATGTTACCACTTATCAGAAAAAGGGATATAGGAATCTTATTCAAATTATTTTTGATCATGCATTAACAGACCCTCACCTAGTTGCTATGAGGCAAAAAAAGTATGGTATTTGGAAAGAAATTAGCTGGATTGAATTAGAAAATTTAACCTTATCCATAGCGGCATCTCTTAAGAAGTTAGGTGTTACAAAAGGGATGAAAATAGGTATTTTGTCCGAAAACCGTCAGGAATGGGTTTTATCACAATTCGGAATTAATTGTTTGGGTGGACTGGTTGTTGGTATGTACCCAACAAGTCCATCAAATGAAATTGAACATTTGGTTAACTCTTCCGAAACGACTGTTCTATTCATTGAAGATCAAGAGCAATTAGACAAAATAATTAAAATAAAATCAAAAGTAAAAAAACTTCAAAAATTGATTATTTTTGAGCCTAAGGGATGTAACAAATATTCGACAATGAATTTAATTTCATTTGAATCTTTACTTGAAGGTGGAAAAAATCTTTTAGAGAAAGATAAAAATCTTAGAAAAACTTTGAAAAATAAAGTTGAAAATATAGATCAAAATGACACGGCTATGATGATGTTTACATCTGGGTCTACTGGCTTGCCCAAGGCTGCGGAGATAAGTTTTTATAATTTATGGTTTGCAGGATTTCTGGCTTCAAAAACATTTATGAAATTTAAGCCTGGAGCTAATATTTTGTCATACTTGCCATTATGCCATATTGCAGAGCAAAACATGACAGTAATAAATTGTCTTACTGGACAATTGATAATGAATTTTGGTGAATCTCTTAGAACCATTCGCCAAGATCTTCGAGAGGTTGTGCCGGATCTTTTTTTTGGCGTTCCAAGAATCTGGCAAAAACTTCAAGCTGAACTTTTAGTCAACATGAACAATGCCGGCAAATATAGAGGTTGGCTATTAAACAAAGCCTTTGATAATGCTTGTCGAAGAGGTATGAAAAGAAAAGATCGCTGGAATATATTTGATTTTGTAAGTTTTTATTTTTTTTATTTAATTGTTTATAGAAGTATTCTAAATTATTCTGGATTATCAAAAAATAAATTAGCAATTACTGCAGCAGCCCCTATATCCCCAGAATTATTGGCTTTTATGAGAGGAATAGGTATCCATCTTATTGAAGTTTGGGGGATGACAGAAACTACAGGTGCAGCCACAATTCAACCGGATGGTTGGTCAAGTGATGGACGTGTGGGATACTTTTTCCCTTCATTAGATTGGAAAATTGCTAGTGATGGTGAGTTACTTGTTAAAGGCGGGAGTGTTTTTAAAGGATATTTTAAAGATAAAAAATCAACTGAAGAAACAATCAAAAATGGCTGGCTTCATACTGGTGATATTGCTGAGGAAGCTCTAGATGGATCAATATCGATTATTGATCGTAAAAAAGATATTATGATAAATTCTGCAGGAAAAAATATCACTCCAACATTAATAGAAAATGCTTTAAAATCGAGTCCATATATAAAAGAAAGCATAGTAGTTGGTGATGGGTATAAATTTGTTACAGCTTTGATTCAAATTGATTTTGATACAGTTCGCTCTTGGGCAGAACAAAATGAAATTTCTTATACGAACTTCAAGTCACTTTCTCAAAATCAGTCAGTTATCTCAATGATAAATGATGAAGTCTATTTCATCAATCAAACACTCGCTTCAGTTCAACAAATTAAAAAGATTTATATACTCCCTAAAGAGCTTGACCATGATGATGGAGAAGTAACTGCCACTATGAAAATAAAAAGAAAATCATTAGAAAAATTTTATAATAAGGAAATTCAAAACATGTATAGATGATTAACTCGTTTTTTCTTTAGAATTCCTAATAGCAATTATATTTGATATAATTAAAACAGATATAACGATAAATCCGCCAAACAATGTTAAAATTCCAGGGTTTTCTCCTAAAACGTACCATACTAATAAAGGAGCTAATATAGCTTCTAAAAGTATAAGTAATGATACTTCAGCAGCTGTTATATATCTTGGTCCAGTTACAATTAAGATTGTTGCAAAAGGTACAAAAATTACACCAAGTATAATTAAATAAATCCAATCAGCGAAAATTAAACTAAAAGGTGTAATGAAAAAACAAATACATAAACAGATGAAAAATTTAGAGATGGCGGTGGCAGGGACCATAGAAAAATTGAGAGTGCTTCTCGCAATTGTTAAGTTAGTAGCTAGTAATATTGCTCCAAATAGAGCACTTAAATTTCCAAGTTTAGCAGATTCTGAATGACTTGCAGATCCTAAAGATATGATTGATATGCCTATCAAGGCTCCAACAATTGTTATCAAAACTCTGAAGCTAATATTTTCTTTTAAAAATATTTTTCCTATTATTGCCGCAAATATAGGAGATGTACTCAAAATAAATAGTGCACTTGCGACAGAAGTTAGCTCAATAGAAGCAATAAATAATAAACTTCCTAAGCCATGTGAAATAATAAAAATTATGCCATTGATTCCTGGATTTTTTACAAATATTTGAGCTTGTTTTCTGTAAAATAGTAAGACAAGAATTGAAATGACTATTCCAGCAAAAAAACATCGCCAAAATGTTGTTGTTAATATGTCTGCTGAAATTAATCTTATTAATAAGCTGTCAGGTATAACAAATAATACACCTAGAGTGGTCAATGTTAATCCCTTAACTTGTTTATTATTAAAATTGATTAGCATTTTATTTCTCTGTTAGGTAAATTTTCATTATTGAGCTTTTTAAACCCAAACGAATAAAAAAGTTTATATCCTCTAATTTGATTAGAAAAAAATAGAAATTTAAGAATAAAGCAGTCTTAAAGATTTTTTATCAATTTTGCCCACGCTTGTTTTTTTGATTTCTTTAACTATTTCTATTCTATCGGGTTTAGCCCATTTAGATAATTCGCCAGTCTTGATTTTTTCATTCAATGTCTTTTCAATTTCTTCTTCAATTTGATCTATTTCAAATTTTTCTTCACAAGCAATTATAATTATTGGTCGCTCACCCCATTTTTTATCTTCTATGCCTATTACTGCTACTTCCTTAATTCCATTACATTTAGAAATGATATCTTCTAATTCTAGGGAAGAAATCCATTCACCTCCAGATTTTATCACATCTTTCATTCGGTCTGTGATTTGAAGTGAACCATTTTTATCAATGTAGCCAACATCTCCTGTGTGCAAATAACCATCCTTCCATAATTCATCTGAGGCTTCGGGGTTTTTGACATAACCTTGTGTCAACCACGGGGAACGCACCACAACTTCTCCAGTAGACTTTCCATTTTTAGCCACTTCATTCATTTTATTATCTACAACTTTTAGTTCTACAAAAGGGGCGGGTTTGCCTGTTTTACATCTCAAATCAATTAAGTCGTCATCATTTAAGTCTTTGGTTTCAAATGGAATATCAGCAACGGTTACGAAAGGACAAGTTTCTGACATTCCATAGGCACTAAATACATTTATACCTCTTTTCATTGCTGACCTGGCGAGAGATTTTGACATTGCAGCCCCACCAATGATCATTTTTAAATTCGATAAATCAACATTTTTGGAATTTGGTGAGTTTAAAAGCATATTTAAGATCGTGGGCACACAATGAGAAAAAGTGACACCTTCTTTAGAGATTAACTTTAACAAATTTTCTGTTTCGAATGGGCCAGGATATACTTGCTTCAAACCTAACAAAGTAGCAACATAAGGGAAACCCCATCCGTGAACATGGAACATGGGTGTGATAGGCATATAGACATCTTCTTTATGAAATCTGCTCTCAGACTTAGAAGTGCCTACCCCAGCAATAACTCCCATAGTATGTAAAACAAGTTGTCTATGATTGTAAGAAACTCCTTTGGGATTGCCAGTGGTTCCTGTAGTGTAAAATCTAGTTGCCAGTGTATTTTCGTCAAAATCTTGGAATTTGAAACTTGCGTCTGATTTTTTGATTAAGTTTTCATAATCGTCGATAATTTCAAGAGACTTAAAGTTTTTAACTTCAATTTGGTCATCTGATAGAATAATAAATTTTACTGGTTTTTCTATTTGATGATAAATTTTTTCAATTATTGGAAAAAAAGCTTTATTAATCAGAATTAAATCATCTTCAGCATTATTGATAGTATATAAAATCTCTTTGTTTGATAAACGTATGTTAACTGTATGAAGAATAGCACCAATCATCGGAATAGCAAAAAAACATTCTAAATATCTGTGGTAATCCCAATCCATTACAGCAACAGTATCCCCAAATTTGACGCCAGAATTTGTTAATCCAGCAGCAAGACATGATATTCTTTTTTCAAGTTCTAAATAGTTATATCTTTTATTTAATCCACTAATGATTTCTTGTTCTGGATTTGTTGATACACCTGAAGTTAGAATTTTTTTGATGAGCAATGGATATTCATAGGCAAATTTTGAAGAATGTGGATCGCTCATCTTTCTCTCAATGAAGTAAAAAGTTAATTTTAATTATTAAACCAAAATGATATTAATAAACAATTAAATTAAAGTTAAATAACTAATGTGAAATTCAAAAGCAAAATTTTGAGAGATTTAAATAAATGCTTTTAAATCAATTATTCAACTAAAGGGTTAAGTATGCAATTTGGATTAAATGATGAGCAGCAAATGGTTGTAGATACTGTTAGATCGTTTGTAGAAAAGGAAATTTATCCTCTAGAAAAAGAAATTGAAAAATCAGGAGTGGTCCCTAAAGAAATTGGAGATGAAATCAAAAACAAAGTTTTGGAATTAGGATTTTTTGCTCCTAATATGCCTGAAAGTATTGGCGGGGGAGGATTAAATAATTTAAATTTTGCACTGCTAGAAAGAGAATTAGGCAGGGGAAGTCAAGGATTGACAATTTTCTGGGGAAGGCCTTCAAATATTTTATTGGCTTGTGATGATGATCAAAGAGAAAAGTATTTGCTTCCAGCTGTTAAGGGGGAAAAGTATGATGCTCTGGCTATGACAGAACCACAGGCCGGTTCAGATGTTAGAGGTATGAAATGCTTTGCAAAAAAAGATGGAAATGATTTTATAATTAATGGTACCAAACATTTTATCTCGCATGCAAATATTGCAGATTTTGTCATTGTTTTTATAGCTACAGGGGAAGAAGATACACCTAGAGGGAAGAAAAAGTTAATTTCATGCTTTCTAGTCGATAGAGGCACTCCAGGTTTTGAAATAAAAGATGGATACAATTCCGTATCACATCGAGGTTATCAAAATTGTATTTTAACATTTGATGATTGTCGTCTTAATAAAAGTCAAATTTTGGGTGAACTGCATAAAGGCTTTGAAGTTGCAAATGAGTGGTTGTATGCAACAAGAATAACAGTCGCTACAATGTGTGTAGGCAGGGCAAGGAGGGTGTTTGATTATGCTGTTGAGTGGGCTGCTCAAAGAGAGCAATTTGGTCAAAAAATTGGAAAATTCCAAGGTGTTTCTTTCAAATTGGCTGATATGATTACAAACATTGATGCAGCTGATTGGCTGACTTTATCTTCAGCTTGGAGATTAGATCAAAATCTTCCTGCGAATAGAGAGATAGCTCAAGCGAAACTATTTGCATCAGAAATGTTAGCCAAAGTGACAGATGAAACTATTCAAATATATGGAGGAATGGGTTTAATGGATGAACTGCCATTAGAAAGATTTTGGCGTGATTCAAGAGTGGAAAGAATTTATGATGGAACTAGTGAAATTCAAAGACATATAATTTCGCGTGATTTGTTGCGTCCTTTTGGCGCATGAGAATAAATATTTTAAAATTGTAAACAAATTAAAATTAAATTTGGAGAGTAAAAATGGATCAAAGCCCAATTAAAATAAATAAAAATGGATCAATTTTTGAATTAGTTTTAAATAGACCAAAAGCTAACGCAATTGATGCAAAAACTAGCAGATTAATGGGTGAAGCATTTGTAGAGTTTAGAGATAATCCAGAGTTTCGGGTTGCTATTGTAACGGGTGCAGGTGAAAAGTTTTTTTGTGCTGGTTGGGATTTAAAAGCTGCCGCTGAGGGAGAAGAGCCAGATGTTTATTATGGTGTTGGTGGATGGGCTGGGATCCAGGAGTTGCCAAATCTAAATAAGCCTATTATTGCTGCAGTGAATGGAATTTGTTGTGGAGGTGGATTGGAATGGGCTTTGTCCGCTGATATCATCCTGGCCGCAGAAAATGCAACATTTGCATTACCAGAAATTAAATCTGGAATTATAGCCGACGCTGCTACTATTAAACTACCGAAACGTATACCTTACCATATTGCAATGGAATTATTGTTTACTGGCAGATGGATAGATGTCCATGAAGCACACAAGTGGGGGTTGGTAAATGAAATTGTCAAACCGGAATCACTTATGGATAGAGCAAGAGAATTAGCTAAACATCTAGCGAGTGGCCCTCCTCTTGTCTTTGCTGCTATTAAAGAGATTTCAAGGGCTGCTGAAAACGGATCATTCCAAGAAACTTTAACTAAGATGTTTAGAAAAGAATTTCAAACAATACAAAAGCTTTATGGAAGTGAAGATCAGAAAGAGGGTGCCAAGGCTTTTGCTGAAAAAAGAGATCCGGTTTGGAAAGGAAAATAATGAATGAAAAATATCATTAAGAAAAGGTATGCATTTTTCCAAAACATTCTATCAACAATCATTGATAATAAAAAAGATTTTGGGTCATTTGTTAAATTGAAAAAAACAAATGATAATTTAAGTACTGAAGATTTGACTAAAAAAGTTGAAGAAGCCAAAGATGAAGTCTCAGCAATTTTTTATGCTAATCTTTTAATGGCAAAAATTGATAATTTTAATCAAGAAGAATTGGCTGATTTTTTTAGTCTGTTATCTGAAGAGTATGAAATAGATACAAAACAACTTCAAAATTCATTGAACATTTATAATTTAAATCAAACATCAGAGAACTTAACTAAAATTATTGAAGATTCAGAGCCCAGAAGGGTAGAAATTTTCAGAAGATTGAATTCATCTGAAAGAGGGACAATTAGACTAGTTGATCTCAGAAAAAAATTAATAACTTTAATAAATAAAAATCAAGATCTAAAAAGGGTCGACAATGATTTACTTAAGCTATTTAAAAGTTGGTTTAATCCTGGCTTTCTTGTTTTAAAAAGAATCCATTGGGGAACTCCAGCTCATATTCTTGAAAAAATTGTTAAATATGAGGCAGTGCATGAGATTAAGACATGGAAGGACTTAAGAAATAGAGTTGAGCCAAATGATCGTCTATGCTTTGCTTTTTTTCATCCTTCTATGCTAGATGAGCCTTTGATTTTTGTGCAAGTTGCTTTGATGCAAAGCATACCAAACAAAATTGATAAAGTTCTTTCTTCTGAAAGAGAAATAATTTCTGAAAAAAATGCATCCTCAGCAATTTTTTATTCAATTTCTAATTGTCAACCAGGTTTAAAGGGTGTCTCATTTGGAAATTTTCTTATTAAGCAAGTTGCAAATCAAATAGAAGCCGAAATTTCTAATATTAAAGTTTTTGCAACTCTTTCGCCAATGCCTGGCTTTATGAGATGGATAGAAAAAAATTATAAAGAATTTTATAATAGAATTGAGATAAATCCTCCTGAGAAAAGTTCCAATGTTTTTGAAAAAAAATTATTTAAATTTGCTCTTGAGTATTTTTGCCATTCAACCAGAAAGGATAATTTGCCTAATGATCCTGTGGCAAGATTTCATTTAGGAAATGGAGCGGTAATAGATGGGGTCCATTTTTTAGCGAATGAAACTCAGAAAGGAATCTCAGAAAGCGCCGGGTTGATGGTTAGTTATAAATATGAGCTAGAAAATATAGAAAAAAATCATGAACGTTTTTTTAAAACTAGTGAAGTCATCTTTTCTGATAGTTTTAAATCTAGATTTTCTGAAATAATCAGAGATATAAAAAGTTCAAATCAAAAATGTGGATAAAAAAAGTATTAGTTTTCCCATACAGGAGGTCGTTTTTGAATAAAAGCATCAACTCCTTCTTGAGCATCAACACTAAGCATATTTTGGGTCATTACTTCACTTGTGTATTTATATGCGTCTGTAATACCCAGTTCAAGTTGTTGGTAAAAAGCTCTTTTGCCTATTGCAACGGTTTTTGAGGATTTGGATGTGATTAAGCTAGCCAGATTATTTACTGTGTCATCAAGCTTATTAATGTTTACAACTCTATTTATTAATCCAAAATCTTTTGCTTGATGAGCGTCAATCATTTCTCCAGTAAGCAGCATTTCCATTGAATGTTTTTTAGATAAATTTCTAGTTAATGCGACCATAGGAGTTGAACAAAATAGGCCAATATTTACCCCAGGTGTTGCAAATTTAGCATTTTCTGCTGCAACTGCGAGATCACATGTAGCCACAAGTTGGCATCCTGCTGCAGTTGCCGTTGAGTGAACTTTAGCAATGACGGGTTTGGATAAACTTATAATTGAAAGCATCACTTTGCTGCATAATTCAAAAAGATTTTTATATGTATTTTTATCAGGATTATTTTTGATTTCTTTCAAATCATGCCCTGAGCAGAAAGAAGGTCCATTGGCTGAAATTATAACTATTTTAATTTTTATTTCTTTTTCAATTTTCTTAAATTCTTCTAAAAGACGAAGCAATAAATCTTTTGAAAGTGAGTTATGTGCTTTAGGACGATTTAATATAAGTTCACATATTTCACCTTTGTCCTCTCTCAATAATATACTTTGATCCGACATTATTAGATCCTTATCTAATGAGCTTATAACTAATTTTTAATACAATAAACTAAATCACTCAACATTATCTTACTAAAAATTGAAAAATGATAATTTATTTTATTTTTGGCACGTTAAATGCAAAAAATTTTATTATGAATTCCTCCCCAAATGCGGTCCCTTCTAATGAATGGACCGCATTATCATTTTATTGAATCTTCTTCTATTTTCCGTTTAGAATTTAATAATAAAATGACTGCTAACAAAACTATAATACCGCCTAGTATCTCAGAAAATGTCATTCTTTCTCCAAGAAAAATCCAAACCCACAGAGATCCTAAAATGCTCTCTATTAAAACTAGAAGGCTTACTTCAGCAGCAGGCAAAAACGGTGTGGCCCAAGTCACCAATGCGACACCTAAACCTATAGTAAATACACCCATAAAAAAAATTAACCAAAAATCATATGGACTTAAAACAACACCGTTTCCAAAAATTATGGAAAAAGAACAACCATAAAAAAAAGAAAAAAAAGCTCCTAAGAATGTTCCTCCTAAAACATCTTGTTTTTTACTTCTTCGTGCCAATACTAGAGTAAAAGCAAAAAATAAAGCTGAAAACAAAGCTAGGGATTTTCCCAGAACCTGACCTTTTTGAAGGCCTTCATTAAACATTATCAAGATACCAAGAAATGAAATCATCATAGAAATCCAAGTGATTTTGCTTGGTTTTTCTCTAATCCAAACCCATCCAATAATTCCTGCCAAAATAGGTGACGTAGATAAAAGCAACAATGTCGATGCTACAGATGTGTTTAGCATAGCAAAAACATAAGTAAAAAATGCTAAGGATAAACTAAGTCCCATCACTAGGTCATTAAAATCTAAAGAATTAATAAAAGTAATTGGAAAAATTTTACGTCTTAAACAAATCACAAATAACAATAGAATAGACATGCTAAAAGAACGGTAAAAAAGAATTTGAAAGCCATCAGCATTTTCCACCAATCTTATAAAAAGCCCTACTAAACTCATGCATGTAGCACCTAATAAAGTAAGGTATATTGCAGATAATTTAGACATTTAACTTTAAGCTTTAGATAAAATAAAACTTGTTGAGTGATAATTAAAAATTATAACCACAATTATAAACAATATAGTTATAGATAGATATACCAGGATCCTTTTTATTTTTGGCTTGAAATTTGATTTTTGCACTCTTACAAGATAAAACCACACAATTCCAGACGATGCAAAAAATATTAATGCGCTCAATAATACACTATCATTTAACATAAATATATTCCTTTGATTTCTAAATCACTTAATCAAACTTGCTATAATTGCATAACAAAAATATTCAATCATACCTATGTTATGAGCTTTAATTATAATAGTTTAAATTATCTTAAAAAATTATAATTTTTAATTTGATCTGATAATCCACATAATATAAAAACACTATGAAAATTTTTAAATTTAATATAATACTAAATTTGTACTATTTATATATTTTTGATTTGGAGTGAATAAATGAATTATTTAATTTATCAATTATGTAGGTATTTGGTACCTGCTAGTTTTATTTCGCTAATGCCAATTTTAGCTTTTGCCAGTGATTTAAAGGCGAATGATTTTGTTGGCATGAGCTTTTGGATTATTTCCATTGGTATGGTTGCAGCTACAGTTTTTTTCTTTATGGAGTCATTGAAGGTTGATGCCAAATGGAGAACCTCTTTAGTAGTAGCAGGTTTGGTTACAATGATTGCAGCTGTGCATTACTTTTATATGAGGGCAGTGTGGGTTGAAACTGGCGACACCCCCACAGTCTATAGATATATTGACTGGATACTGACTGTTCCACTTCAAATCGTTGAATTTTATTTAATTCTAGCTGCCGTAGGTGCTGTTGCAGGAAGAGTGTTCTGGAATTTACTTATTGCATCGTTGGTTATGCTAATTGCAGGTTACTGTGGAGAAGTAGGTTATGTGAATGTTTGGCTTGCCTTCCTAATTGGTATGCTTGGTTGGGGATATATTTTATGGGCAATTTTTCTTGGAGATGCTCAAGAGAACCTATCCAGTGCACCAGAGGGAGTTCAATCAGCGTTTAAGACAATGAGACTGATAGTTTTAATTGGATGGGCAATCTATCCTCTAGGATATGTATTAGGTTATGCTGGTCAGCAAGTTGACGCTGCTTCACTAAATGGTATTTATAACATTGCTGATTTTGTTAACAAGATTGCGTTTGGCTTAATGATATGGTCAGCTGCAACATCTTCTGAAGCAAAAACCAAATAATATAATTATCAATAAATTAACTATTAAGCGACCCTTTATGGGGCGCTTTTTATATAGTTAATTTATGTCCATTTAATTTTAACCATTTTCTGTATTCTTTGTATTTTGGTAAGTTTTTTTCAACTTCATGCCAATAGCTCTTTGAATGGTTAAAATGAATTAAATGACATAACTCATGAACGACTAGATAATTAACAATTTCAATTGGGGCCATGATTATTCTCCAATTGTAACTAATTATTTTCTTTGATGAACAACTTCCCCATCTAGATTTGTAATCTTTAATTTTAACGCTTTTTGGTTTTTCTCCAATAAGTCTTGAAAAATATTCAGTTTTATCAAAAAGAATTTCTTCAGCTTTGGTTTTGTAAATTTTAATTATTTCATTCTTAATAAATGAATTATTATTTTTATCATTTGAACAAACTAAAATTATAGATTGTGTGTCAATGATTTTGGGTTTGTTATTTTTTCCTTCAACAATTTTGAGGATATAATTTTTATCAAGAATTTTAAATGTTTCATTATGGCAAAATGTTTTTCTTATTTTTTCTTCTTCCACTTTTAATTTTATTTGCTTTGTTATCCATTTTTCATTTTTTAAAATAAACTTTTGTATTGTAGATTTGGAAGTCCAAGTGGGAGCTATAACTTTAATGCTATGATTATAAATTTGAATTGAAATTGTTTTTCTCTTGTTTGAAAAGGAGTAATTGATTGGAAAATCAAATTTTTTTTGCAAGTCTATTTTATTGGTTAGAAAAAAATTACTGATTAAGGTCATTTTTATTATGCTTGAAATAAGATTTAATAGTTTTAATGTCTATAATAATAATACTGACGCCAGCTATAATAATGGTTCCTCCAATTAAAACTTTTATATCAGGTCTATCTCCAAAGAATAATATAGCGCCAATTATTGCTGTTACAGGTATAAATAGTAAGAATGGCATAGCAATCGCTACAGGGTATTTAGAAAGGATATGATACCATGCTCCATATCCTAAGACTGTCATAACGATACCTAAATATAATACTGTTAACCATGTTGAAAAATTGGCTGAGTAGATTAAAGACATCGGGTTACCATCAATAAATAGAGATAACAAGATCATTTGAGGAGATGAAAATATTCCAATCCAACATATTAGCGTAAAACCTCCAACTGCACCCTTTAAATTTTTAATCATAATTTGACCTATTGCCCAAAAGAAAGTTCCAGATAATATATACAAAGCGCCTAGTAATTTCCCTTCTAATGAAGGAGACCCAAGTAAAAGAAAAGTTCCTGAAAAAGCTATAATTATTCCTATAAGTTGTTTAAGTGTTGGAATTTCTTTTAAAAATATAGCGGCAATTATTATCCCGAAAACCACTTCTGTTTGAACTAGCAATGAAGCAGAAGAAGTGTCTAATATTTTTAAACCAGAAAATGTTAAACCGTATTGCAAGGTTGCAGAAATAAAGGCAATGTAAAAAATTTGCTTAAGATGACCTATAGGAATAGGAACAAGCCAGAAAGTTATTAATGAAGAAATTGCAAACCTAAGACCCATTATTAATAAAGGGGGAAAATGTTCTAACCCTGATTTTGCTGCAACGAAACCAAGACCCCATGCAAATGGTACAAATAAAGCTATAAAAATATCTTTTAAATTCATATATTAAATTTCAATAATACAAAAATACTTTAAACTCCAATTAAAATAAATTTAACTATGTATATTTATTTTTATATTAATAACATTAGTCTTTTGGAAAAAAAATGACCAAACCTTCAAGATGGGTAATGGAAATTTTAAATGATTTTCATCACTATAGTACATTAATAGATGTAGCTTGTGGTAAAGGAAGGCACGTAAAGAAATTAATGAGAAGATTTAAAGTAACAGCAGTTGATTATGATGTCGAAGCCTTGAAAGAATTCAAAAAGTTGAAAAATGTTGAGGTTATAAATCAGGATCTTGAAGATGAAAGTGATTGGGTTTTTTTAAACAGAAAATTTGATATTGTTTTAATTACCAATTATTTGTTTAGAAAAAAAACAAAGGATTTGTTTAAATTAGTTAATGATAATGGATTAATTGTATATGAAACTTTTGGAGTTGGTAATGAAAAATTTGGTAAACCCAAAAATCCAAATTATTTGTTGAAAGAAAAGGAATTATTAAATTTTATGCCAAAAAGTTTTAGGGTTTTAAATTACTTTCATGGACAAGTTAAATTTCCTAAGCCATCAATAATTCAAAGATTGGCTGCTATAAAAGTGGTTTAAAAACATAAAAGCAATAATGCTACTAAAACCTTCCTTTATAAACCGGAATATTTTGATCTGGAAGATAAATATTTTTTGGATTAGGCCCTGTTTGCCAAAAAATATCAATGGGTATTCCACCTCTTGGGAACCAGTAAGCTCCAATCCTTAACCA
>MDTE01059636.1_pt1 | contig 29118 bp, 25 predicted proteins | sample 811231 | NCBI WGS metagenome assembly MDTE01 (sample SAMN05326651, study PRJNA326480) | marine metagenome | isolation source: seawater | place: Indian Ocean: Red Sea | collected 2010 | reverse complement strand
CAAGAAACAATTGATAAAGCAAGATTGTCTGTTGAAAAAATGGTTGCTATCGGTAGATAACATTTTGTGTCAAAAATTAAACTAAGTGAAAATTTTATAAAAAATACTGTCAAGCTTGCACTAAATGAAGATCTGTACCCATCTGGTGATATAACTTCAGATTTAATAAAAAATAACAAAATAATTAAAATCAAATTAATTTCGAATGAGAATGCAATTATTGGTGGTTTACGTTTTGCTAAGCATACTTTTTCTTTAATAGACAAGAAAATTAAATTTGTTTCAAAAAAAAAAGATGGTTCTTTTGTAAAAAAAAATTCTTTAATTGCTACAATTAAAGGCAATGCTAAAAATATATTAATTGCAGAAAGAGTTGCCTTAAATTTTTTATCTCATATTTCTGGTATAGCCACTAAAACAAATCAGTTTGTAAAATTAGTAGGGAAAAAATGTAAAATTTGTTGTACTAGAAAAACAATTCCAAATTTAAGAGTTATTCAAAAATATGCAGTTAAATTAGGTGGGGGCACCAATCATAGATTTAATTTAAGTGATGAGTTTTTAATTAAAGATAATCATATTGCCAGTTCAAATTTAAGAGATTTAGTATCGTTAGCAATAAAAAAGAAAAAAGGTAAAAAAATTACTGTTGAAGTGGATAATTTAAAACAACTTAAAAAAATAATGGGTCTTAAATTTAATACTGTTCTCTTTGATAATATGAGTATCAAGAGTCTTAGAGCTGGTGTAAAGCTCGCAAAAAAATACTATGAAACAGAAGCTTCAGGAAACATTAATCTTAAAACAGTTAAGTCAGTAGCTGCAACAGGAGTAGATAAAATTTCTGTTGGAAGTATAACACACAGTGCACCTGCCATAGATATTAAATTAGAGATTTAATTTACAAATTTAGAAAGATCTGGTTTAAAATAATTAGGCCCTTTCATTACTTTGCCTGAATCATTGTAGATAGGTTTGCCATTTTCATCTAATTTACTCATATTTGAGTTTTGTACCTCTTCAAAGCACTTATCCAAATCTATCCCGAATGCGTGTCCAGCACCATAAGTAACATAAAGTATATCTGTAAGTGCATCAGCTACCTCTAATAAATCTTTATTTTTCATAGCTTCTGTTAACTCATCAAGTTCTTCCTTAATTAAATTAATCCTAAGTTTATTGATCTTGTCAGTGCTAAACGATGGTTTATTCTTAACATCTTGGCCAAATGTTTTCATGAAAATTCCAACCTTACTAAAATTAGACATATTGCTCCTGTAAGTTTTATAAAATTAATGTATAAACATACTAAATTATTTATTACTTATTAATCAATGAAATTAAGAAAAGAATTTGACAGCATTGGATCAATCAATGTCCCCAATGACAAATACTGGGGAGCGTCTACACAAAGATCAAAAAAATATTTTGATATTGGTGAATTCCTAGTGAGGCCAGTTTTGATTAAATCAATTGCAATTATCAAAAAAGCTGCAGCAATTGTACATGGTAAAGAAAAACAAATTGAGCCTCATATTTCTAAAGCAATTGTAAGAGCTTCTAACGAAGTGATTAGTGGTAAATTAAATGAGCATTTTCCGTTAAAAGTCTGGCAAACAGGTTCAGGTACTCAAACAAATATGAATGTAAACGAAGTTATAGCTAATAGAGCAATTGAAATTCTAGGTGGAAAAAAAGGTTCTAAGAAACCTGTTCATCCAAATGACCATGTGAATAAATCTCAGTCAACAAATGATGTATTTCCAACAGCTATGCATATAGCTATAGCATTAGAAACAAAAAATAAATTATTACCTTCTTTAGAGCTGCTGAATAAAGAATTAAAAAAAAAAATTTCTCAATTTAAAAACATAATCAAAGTTGGTAGAACCCATCTTCAGGATGCTACTCCATTGTCATTGGGTCAAGAATTTTCAGGTTATCAGTCTCAGCTAGAGGATTGTATAAATAGGATTAAAAATGCTTTAAATGAAATTTATTTTTTAGCCCAAGGTGGAACTGCTGTTGGTACCGGAATAAACAGTAAAAAAGGATTTGATAAAAAAATAATTACTGAAATAAAAAAAATTACTAAACTACCTTTTAAACCAACAAAAAATAAATTTGCAGCATTAGCTGCACATGATGAAATAGTAAATTTTTCAGGCACACTCAACACAACTGCTGTCAGTTTAATGAAAATTGCAAATGATATTAGATTTTTAGGTTCTGGGCCTAGAGCTGGTTACGGAGAAATAATTTTACCCGCAAACGAACCTGGTTCATCAATTATGCCGGGTAAAGTTAACCCAACTCAGTCTGAAGCTGTAACAATGGTATGTGTAAAAGTAATCGGAAATCACAATGGTATAACAATGGCAGGTTCACATGGACATTTTGAACTTAATGTATTTAAACCTCTCATCGCTCATAATATTTTACAATCGATAGATTTGCTTGCAGACAGTACTAAAAACTTTTCACTTTTCTGCGTAAAAGGAATTAAAGCAGACAAAATTAAAATTAAAAGATATTTAGATAATTCATTAATGCTAATCACAGCATTAGCTCCACACATTGGTTATGATAAAGCAGCCAAAATAGCTAAATCAGCTTTAAAAAATAACACTACATTAAAATTTGAAACTTTAAAAACTGGTCTTATTAATGAAAAAGATTACGATAGAATTGTTGATCCAAAAAAAATGATTAATCCAACTTAATAATTTTCAAAAAAACTTTTTACAAAATTTCTGAATATAACTTTGTTTAAAAAATTTTTGCTTTGAGAATTATATATTTCTACAAAATTATTTAAATTATCATTGGTAATATTGTCAATTTTAATATTACTCATCTCAAATTTTTTTTCATTAATATCTAAAACAAAATTAGACTCAATTTTTTTTATTTTTTTTCTATATTTTGAACTTATTTGATAATATCGATAAAATTTATCTAAATTTGAAAAATTAAAACTTACAGAACCAACAAGACTTAGTTTATCTCCCTCATTTAATAATTGTGTTTCAAAAATATTTATTTTAACAGAGTCATTCCAATCAGAAGATAAATCTTTAATAGTGATATAACCTTCTTCAAAAAATATTCTAACGAAAATATTTTCAAAAAAGTTATAATTTCTCAATTTTTTTAAAATTATTTTTACTTCTGCATTAATACTTTGATTATTAAATATTTCAGACCTAATTAAATTTACAAGTATTGATTTTTCGTTAAATATTCTTTTGGTATTAATTGAGTCTAAATTTAAGCTCAGAGATAAAAAAAATGGTTTTATGTCAATTTTTCCATTTAAACTTTCATCATTTGATTTAAAAGAAACATAATGATTTTCTATATTATATGTTAATGATTTAACTTTGTTAATTACTTGAAAATTTAAATTACCATTAATTTTTTTATCAGAATATTTAAAATCATTTTCTATGTTTAATCTGATTTTTTTAGACTTCAAAATTGATGTAACCAAACTATCATTTTCGTTGTGATTTAAATCAAACATGAAAGGTAAATTAAATATTTCAAACTTTGATTTTAACTGATTTTGATTTTCTAAATCATAATATAAGATTAAATCTTTTAAATTAATCAAAAATAAAACATCCTCAAAATTATCTTTAAAAAAAATAATACTATCTTTAAAATTTATATTATGCTCACTCTTGTTTGAATTTAAAAGTTTTTTAAAAAAACTTAGATTTCTATTTTTAATATTAAATTCATTTTTTTGGAAAATAATATTTTCTATTTTTAATTTTTCTGAGTTAAAAAAATTTTTTGGTGAAATATAAATTTTTACATTTTTAGAATTAATGAGGAAGTCATTACCTTGAAAAATATTTAAATCATTTGCATAAAAATGTGGTTTAGGAAATATTGCATAAGAAACATTATCTAAAAAATTAACTTTTAAATTGTATTTATTTTTTATTTGATTTTCTAATTTTATTTTAACTAAATTTTTATCATAAAATGATGGGATCAAAAAATAGAATAAGACTAAAATGACCAATATGCCAAAGCTAACAAATACTCTATTATTAATCTTTTCGGATATGGAGTTTTTCTTTTTTAAGCTTTTGATAAAATTATCTAAATTAATAAAAAAACTTTCTATTAGTTTATTTATTGATATTAGTAATTTGTTAAACTTTTTTATTAGAATATTTATATTTAACATTTGTGCAGATTTATAAATTAATAATTTAAATGGTAAACTCTGATTATTTAAAAAATCTTAATGAAGCTCAAAAAGAAGCTGCTATACACCTAGATGGTCCACTTTTAATAGTAGCAGGAGCTGGATCTGGAAAAACGAAAGTTTTAACCTCAAGAATTGCTCATATTATTAGAGAAAAAAAAGCCTATCCAAATCAAATTTTAGCCGTGACTTTTACAAATAAAGCCGCAAAAGAAATGCAAGATAGAGTAAGTAAAATTTTGGGCTCTTCCGCAGTAGGACTGTCTTGGTTAGGAACTTTTCATTCTATCTGTGCAAAACTGCTTAGAAAACACGCATCAGCAGTAAACTTGAATTCAAACTTTACTATCATAGATACTGACGATCAAATAAGACTAATCAAAAATATTTGTAAAGCTGAGAATATAGATGTTAAACAACTATCACCGAAATTTATACTTGCAATAATAGATCGATGGAAAAATAAGGGATTTTATCCAAATGAGGTAATAATAAATAAAACAGATATTTATGAAAAAACAACTCTTCCTCTCTATAAGATTTATCAACAAAAGTTGAAAGATTTAAATTCTTGTGATTTTGGAGATTTAATTTTACATACAGTCAAGATTTTAGAATATAATTTAGATATTAGAGATATTTATGCCAAAAATTTTAAATATATTCTAGTTGATGAATATCAAGATACAAATTTTATTCAAAGTAAATGGCTAAATTTATTAACTGAAAAAAATAAAAATATTTGTTGTGTGGGGGACGATGATCAATCGATATACAGTTGGCGAGGTGCCGAAATCAAAAATTTTTTAGAATTTGATAAAGTTTATGAAAATACAAAAATAATAAGACTCGAAAAAAATTATAGGTCTACACAAAATATATTATCGGTTGCGACTGATTTAATATCAAATAATAAAAAAAGAGTTGGGAAAACTTTAATCACAACTATGGAAGAAGGAGATTTAGTTAATTTAAATTGTTTTAAAAATGGGAAAGATGAAGCTACAGGTATTTCTGATGAAATAGAAAAAAAAATTAAAGAAAAATTTACATATAACAATATTGCTATTTTAGTAAGAGCAATTTTTCAAACTAGAGAATTTGAAGAAAGATTTTTAAAAATAGGGTTGCCTTATAGAATTCTTGGAGGTACTAAATTCTATGAAAGAGCTGAAATAAAAGATTGTGTTGCTTATTTAAGATTAATCTATCAAGAAAAAGATGATTTGGCTTTTGAGAGAATTATAAATAATCCTAAAAGATCTATTGGAGATAGTACATTGAAAACTATTCATGAATACGCAAAAAAAAATTCCTTAAGTTTAGAGAAAGCATCAGTCGGGATGCTAGAAAAAAATTTGATAAAGCCTAAAGCAAAAATTGGTTTAAGTTTATTTCTTAATTTAATAAATAAGTGGAGAAAAGATTTAAAAGAAAATAATTCTAACCACATAAAATTATTACAAATCGTACTAGATGAGTCTTCTTATTCAGCAATGTTAAAAAATAAAAAAGATATTGAAAATGAAAATAGGTTAGAAAATATTAAAGAATTATTAAGTGCTATGAAAGAATTTGACAATTTAGAAAGTTTTTTAGAACATGTTTCTTTAGCAACTTCAGTAGATCAAGATTGGGACGGTGAAAAAATAAATATGATGACAATGCATGCTGCAAAAGGTCTAGAGTTTAATGTAGTTTTTTTACCAGGGTGGGAAGAAGGTTTGTTTCCCCACCAAAAATCTATAGAGGAAAAAGGCCAAAATGGTTTGGAAGAGGAAAGACGTTTAGCTTATGTTGGAATAACTAGAGCTAAAAAGAAGGCTATTATATCATTTTCGATGAATAGATTTTATCAAGGAGACTGGATTGATAGTATGGCGTCAAGATTTATAGATGAATTGCCTGAAAAAAATTTAGAAAAAAATTCTTTTTTTGAGGAAGAGCTAAAAGATACTGATGATTTTGAATTTAATCAAGATATTGAGATCAATGAAGGGACAAGAAGTCCAGGGTGGATAAGATATCAAAAAAGAATTAAGTAAATTAAATAATGATAAACAAGATTCAAATTCTTAGAAAAAAATTCAGAGAGCATAAGATTGATGGATATATTGTTCCTAAAAATGATGAATATTTTACTGAATATTCAAAAGTTAATCGATTAAAAATTATTTCTAATTTTAGTGGATCTGCTGGTCTTGCAATAATTTTAAAAAATAGAAACTATTTATTTACTGATGGAAGATATACGATACAAAGTCATTTAGAGTCTGGAAAAAATTTTAAAATTGTAAATTTTGAAAAAATTAGAAACTGTAATTTATTTAAAAATCTTAATCTAGGCATTGATCCAAAACTTTTTACATATGATCAAATTAAAAAATTTTTTCTTAAATATAATAACATAAAATTTATTAAAAAAAATTTGATTGATGAAATTGAAAAAAAAAAGAATATAAAATCACTTCCCTTTTTTTCATTAAAAAAAAATATTGTTGGAGAAAGTAGTAAATCTAAAATAGAAAAAATTTCTAATTATCTTAAAAAAAAAAAATCAGATTACATTTTTATAAGCGCACCCGAAAATGTTGCATGGATTTTAAATATAAGAGGTTTTGATGGACCAAATAGCCCAATACCAAATTCTAGATTAATAATAAGTAAATCAAAAAAAATTTTATTAATATGTGAATTAAAAAAATGTAAAAAAATTTTAAAGGATAAAATTATAAAAAAAAAAGAACTTATTAATGTAGAAGATTTTCCAAATAAAATTCTTGATCTCAAAGGTAAAAGTTTTATTCTTGATGGTAATTCTTGTTCTATTTTTTATGAAAATATTATAAATTCAAAATTCAAAATTGTTGCAAGAGAAGATCCAACATACCTTCTAAAAGCAATTAAAAATAAATTTGAAATAAACAATATGAAGAAATCTCACATACTCGATGGTGTGGCTTTGACTAAGTTTATTTATTGGATAAAAAATATAAATAAAAAACAAATTACTGAAGTAGATGCGCAAATAAAATTAGAAAAATTTAGAAAAAAGAATAGAAATTTTTTATATCCAAGTTTTGAGACAATTGCTGGCACAGGAAAAAATGGAGCTATAGTACATTACCGAGCAAAAAAAAAAAATTGTAGAATAATTAGAAAAAAGGATATTTTTTTGTGTGACTCTGGTGGTCAATATAAATATGGAACAACTGATGTTACTAGAACAATTTGTTTTTCTACACAAAATTTAAATATTAAGAATATTTTTACAAAAGTTCTTAAAGGTCATATCGCTGTAGCTACTACAGATTTAACAAAAGATAATATTGGTAAAAAAATAGATTTTCGTGCTAGAAAATATTTAAAAAATATCAATTTAGATTATGCTCACGGAACAGGTCATGGAGTTGGTTTTTTTTTAAATGTACATGAGGGACCACAATCAATTTCAAAAATTAATAAAGTCAAAATAAAAGAAGGTATGATTTTAAGTAATGAACCAGGATTTTATAAAAAAAATGAGTTTGGAATAAGAATAGAAAATCTGCTTTATGTTAGAAAGATAAAAAAAAGATTGGTGTTTGAGAATTTAACTTTAGCACCAATAGAAAAAGATTTAATTAATTTTAAGATATTGAGTCAAAAAGAGAAAGATTACTTATTTAAGTATCATTTGAATGTCTATTTAATGATTTCAAAATATCTAAATATTAAAGAAAGAAAATGGTTAGCTAGTTTTATTTAACATTCTTAAAAATTGTTCCTGATCTATAATTTTTATTTTTAATTCTTTTGCATTTTCAATTTTTTTTTTTAGTTGGTTTTTCTCCGATAATTAAAAAATTCAATTTTTTTGAAACACTACTAACAGAAACACCAGAATTTTCCTCAATCAAAGATTTTACTTCTGCTCTGCTAATGCCCTCTAATTTTCCAGTTACTAAGAAAGTTTTATTTTTCAATAAACCATTTTTTTTCTCAATAATTGCATTTTCAATATTTAAAATTTTACCTAATTCATCTAGAACTTGAAGATTAGTCTTATGTGAGAAAAAATTTTTTAATGAATTTACCTGTGTTTCTCCAATTCCATCAATATTAATTAAGTCAGTATAATCATTACTAATGACAAAATCTCTAAATTTTACGAATGTATTAAAATATTTTGACAATATCTTAGCATTCTCAATTCCTATATGGCGTATTCCTAATGCATAAATAAATTTCTCTAAGGAAATTTTTTTTTTATCATTAATTGAATACTTTAAATTTTTTACTGATAAATTACCCCAACCCTCAAGTTTTTCAATTTTTTTAAAATCTAATCTATAAATATCTTGAGGAAACTTAATTAGTTTTAAACTCCAAAAGTTTTCAACAATTTTTTTTCCCAATCCATCTATGTTGAAAGCTTCTTTTGATACAAAATGTTTAAGTTTTTCAATAGAGATTTTATCACAATAATAGCCTTCACTTGAACATCTCCTTACTGCATCACTTTTTTTTGTTGAAGAATTATATTCCTTTATTGTTTTAGATCCACATGAGGGACATTTATTTGGAAAAATAAATTTTTTACTATTTTGTGATCTTTTATTTAAATCTACTGAAAGAATATGTGGTATGACATCTCCAGCTCTTTCCACTGTAACAGTATCTCCAATTCTTATATCCTTGCGATTGATTTCGTCCTCATTATGCAATGTTGCATTAGACACTAACACTCCACCAATGTTAATTGGCTTAATTTTTGCAACAGGTGTTAATGCTCCAGTTCTACCGATTTGAATATCTATTCCAACAATTTTAGAAATTGCTTTATTTGAGGAAAACTTATGTGCAATCGCCCATCTCGGTGCGTTAGCAACAAAACCTAGTCTTTTTTGTAAAGCAAACTCGTTTATTTTATATACAATTCCATCTATATCAAAATCTAAATTTGATCTCTTTTTTTCAATTTCATTATAATTTTTTATTAAATTTTTTATGCCTGTAATGAGTTTATTTAGTGGATTTGTTTTGAAGCCCCATTCGTCTAATTTTTTTAAATAGTCAAATTGATTATTTACAACAAGTCCTTTTTCAAAACCATAAGTATAAGCAATAAATTTGAGAGGTATCTTTTTTGTATCATCTGAATTTTTTTGTCTTAAAGATCCAGAGGCTGCATTTCTTGGATTTGCAAACTTATCTTTTAATCTTGAAAAGTCACTATTTTTTATAAATACTTCTCCTCTAATATCTATTTCCTCTGGAAAATCTTTAGAATTTATTGTTTTGGGAATATCTTTTATTGTTGCAAGATTTGATGTAATAACCTCCCCCTCCTTACCATCGCCTCTAGACAATCCACTAACTAATTTTCCATTTTTATAAGATAAAGAAGCTGAAATGCCATCAATTTTTGGTTCAGCCGTATAAGATATTTTCAAATCTTTATCTTTAGATAAAAAATTTAATATTTTTTTTTCAAAATTAATTAAATCTTTTTCATCAAAAGCATTTGCCAAAGAAAGCATTGGGACTTTGTGCTTAGCTTTCTTAAAATTTTTTGATGGCTTATAACCAATAATTAATTTAGGAGAACTTTTAGACTTTAAAAATTTATATTTATCCTCTAAATCTAAAATTTGTTTTTTTAATTCATCATATTCTTTATCACTAATTTCAGATACATTATCATTATAATATCTTTGATTATAATGGGTAATTAGTTTTATTTTGTTTTTATATTCTTCCTTGATTAAATCTTTCTTCATATTAATCAAAAATTTTTTTAAATTTTTCCACTACTCCAATTTTATCTTTCTTTAAAGGTTTTTGTATCTTTAAAGAATAATCTTTATTAAAAACTTTATAAGATTTTTTATACCACTCACCAGATTGATAATTATAACCTAAAATATATGCATATTTTTGAGACTCCTCCAAAAGACCAATTTTATAATTTATTTCAACTAATCTATGTAAAGCTTCCTCAACAAAGATTGTTTGTTCATAATTTTCAATTACGTATTTAAATCTATTTATCGCTGCTATCCATTTTTCTTTTTTAATATAATGTCTCCCTAAGTACATTTCTTTTGCAGCCATTATGTCCTCAATTAAACCCAATTTAAATTTTGCATCTAGGGCAAAATCTGTATCTGGATAATTTTTTACTACAAAGTTAAATTTTTCTTTTGCTTTTAGTAAGGGTGCGGAATCTCTTTTTTCATCTTCAATAGTTTCATAATAACACATAGCAATTAAATAATGTGCATATGCTAAATTAACATCTGTAGGATAAGTTTTAACAAATCTATTTAAATTTGATAATGCCTCAGCATAATAATTTTGCATATAATATGAAAATGATGCCATTAATGCTGATTTGGGTGCCCAATCTGATTGAGGAAATAATAGTTCAGCCTCTAGAAATTTTTGAGCAGCATAATATGGGTCACCTTTATCTAACGCATCATAAGCCTCATTGTAAGCAGCGATCATCTCTAGATCTTGTCTCGTTTCCTTTATGACAGAAATTTCATTTTCATTTTTTGAGCAAGCAGATAAAAAAATTAAAATTACGAATGATAAAATATTTATTTTTTTCATAAATTTTGGATTAGATGATTATAAGGGTAAAAAAAAATTATGCTATAGATCTTAATAATGATCTATTAATTAAAGAGTGAGGCAGGCTTCTTTCATGAATTTCAATAATTGAAAAATTTTCTTTATTTTCAAAAACTTTTCTTAATAATTTATTTGTAAGATAATGACCTCCCTGAGAACATTTTAGACTAGCCACCATTCTATAGCCACAAGTATACAAGTCTCCTATACAATCTAAAATTTTATGATTAACAAATTCTTTAGAATTTCTTAATCCACCATCATTTAAGATTTTATCTTCTTTAACAACTATTGCATTATCTAAACTTCCACCTTTTGCGAAACCTTTTTTTTTAATTTCTTCGATATCCTCGAACAAACAGAATGTTCTTGAATTAAAAATTTCTTCTAAATCATCTTCATATACATTAATACAATTTTTTTGATTTCCTATTATCTGATTCTTAAAATTAATCTGAAAATCAATATCTAAACTTAATTTAGACGGTCCGATTGAGATAAATCTTTCAGACTCCTTCACTTCAATATGTTTGTTTATTTTAACTATCTTTATAGGTTTATTAGTAATGTTAAAACCTGAGGCTAAAATTTTAGTTATAAATTCTTTTGCTGAACCATCTAAAATTGGCACTTCTTCATTATCAATTTCAATTAGTGCATTATCGATACCTAGTCCAAATAAAGCTCCCATCAAGTGCTCTATAGTTGAAACCTTTATTCCATGTTCATTAGAAATTGTGGTATTTAAAGATGTATTACTTACATTATTAAAATTTGGATAGATTAAATTATTTAATTTTAAATCAACTCTTTTAAAAACTATTCCTGTATCAGGCTCTGATTTTTTAATGCATATATTTACTAATTTTCCAGTATGTAATCCTATACCTGAGAATTTTACATCTTCTTTGATTGTTTTTTGTGTGAGTAAGGACATAGAAGTTTTTTAAAGCTTATTATAGGAAATTTAAAAACAACAAATGTTACGAGAAAATACAATGTTAATTAAAAAAATTAAAAAATCTCTCAAAAAAGCTATATTTCTTATTAATTTTTTTTCTAAAGAAAATTTCATTTTCATTTAAACCATTTAAAGCTTTACTAGCAATGATTGAACTATCTCCTTCAGAAAAATCTTTAAAATTTCTTAAATATCCAAAACATAAAATATTATTAAGAGTTATTTGATATTTAGATAAAACATCTTTTAAATTATTAATATATTCTTTCGCAAAACATATAAATCTTATTTCTAAACAAACTTTATCATTATTATCTAATTGAGATGAATCATAATATATTGTTCCATCAACAATAAATTTATTTATAAACATATGAATTATATCGTAATCACCAATATTATTTTTAAATTGATTTTTTAATTCTATAAGTAAGTTATTTAATCTCTCAGAATTAAATTTGATATCATAAGAATTGTATTTCATTGATAAATCTATAAATTTAAATTCGCTATGGTCTATAATCAAATTAATATCTTTAACATAACTATTTAATTCTTTTTCAATTTTAAAAATATTTTCATTTAAAAATTTATCCAGCTCATCTAACTTTTGTAATTCAACTAAACTATTGATTTTTTTTTTTTCTAAAAAATAAATATTTTCATTTATATTGATTGCATCAAATCTGATATTTTTTGAAGTTATTGATAAAAAAAAATTTTTTTTGTTAATTTCTTTCATTCAAAATAATTTGTGATTTTTGTCTTAAATCTAAAATCTTAATGTTTTTAAATCTTTGTTCATTAATGATTATATATAAAATTTCCAACGACTCTTCAATTTGACTTGTTGGTAACTTAATAATCAAACCATTTTTAGTTTCTAAATCCCATCTTTTTGATTTAAAAAAATAAAAATTTTTTATTTGATCAAAATCAAATTTAGAATTTATTATCAAAGTTTTAAGTTTTATAAAATCATTTGGTTCAACATTCCCAAAAATAAAAGGTAATTCTTCTTGAGGATTTTTTGCTATGATAAAATTTCCATTAGCTCCAATGTAATAATCTTTATTATTTTTTTTTGTTAGTGCCAGAATTTTTGTTTTCTTAATTTTAATGTCTAATTCAGATGGGTAATTTTTAATTATAATAAGATTTTCAACCATTTTATTTGAAAAAATTTTATTTGATATTTTTTTTTATCTAAAAAAAATAAATTTTCATTTTTTAAAAAATCTAAATTTTTTTCAAAATCTTCTTTTTCTAGATCATTTAATCCAGATATCTTTAAACTTTTAATATTTGGTAAATCAAATTTTATAAAATTATAGTTATTTACTGTTACTAAAGAAAAAAAAATTAATAAGTAAATAAATATTTTTTTACTTATTTGTCGATGCATCATTTAAAATAAGTTTAATTAAATTGAAAAAATTAATTCCGTTAAACTCAGATATTTCTGGTACTAAAGAAAGTTTGGTCATTCCGGGTTGAGTATTAATTTCTAAAAGATAAAACTTATTTTTATAAAATTTAAAATCAGATCTACTAACGCCTCTGCATCCAATTAAATTATGAGCTTTTAAAGAAATTTTCATTAATTCATCATACTTTTTTTTTTTTATTTTAACTGGAATAATATGTTTTGTTCTTGCTTTAATGTTATATTTTGCTTGATAATCATAAAACTTTCTTTTTGGTTTTAATTCAATCGCTCCAAGTTTTTTTTTATTAAGAATTGCAGCCTGAATTTCTCTTCCAGGTATAAATTCTTCCACTAAAATTTGCTTGTAAATTTTTAATTTTTTTAAATTATTATGAATTTCTTTTTTTCTACATATAAAAACATTTAAACTGGAGCCTTCATTAATTGGCTTGATTACTACAGGAAATTTAAGTTTTTTTTCTATTAATTTAGTTAGTTCTAATTTTGACATATTAAACTTATACGTAAAGTATTTTGGGGTCAAAATTTTATTCTTAATAAATATTTTTTTTGAAATTTCTTTGTCCATTGCTTTTGCCGATGCAATTACACCTGAGTGTGTATAAGGCACTTTTATATATTCTAAAATAGATTGAATAAAGCCATCCTCACCAAATTGGCCGTGTAAGGCATTAAATATAATTTTAGGTTTATAAGATTTTACTGTTTTTATTAAATGAATGTCTGGCTCACAAATTTTCACATGATAATTATTCTTCTTTAGCTCTTGTGCCACTTGTTTACCAGTTTGAAGACTTATTTCTCTCTCTTTTGATATGCCACCAGAAATTATTAATATTTTTTTTTTCAATTTTCTAATATCTTAATTTCTCTTTCTATACTAATACCCGTTTTTTTAAATACACTATCTGACACAAATTCTATTAATTTTTTCATATCATTGAATGATGCATTACCGTTATTTACAAAAAAATTTGCATGTTTTTTTGATATACAAGCATCACCAAATTTAGTGTCTAAAGGCACTGAGTATTTAATTAATTCCCAAACTTTTTTTTCTGTTTGATTTATTGGATTTTTAAATGTGCTACCACTCGTTTTTATTCTAGTTGGTTGATTAATGTCTTTTTGCTTTTTAAATTTACTCATCAATTCTCTAATTGTGTCCTGATTTTTTTTTTTTCCTCTAAACGATGCACTTAAATATATTAAATCTTCTGACAAGTTATTATTTCTATATTCAAAATTAAATTTATTTGCTGGGATGGTTATTATATTGCCAGATTTATCAATTGCTTGTATTGACACTAAAATATCTTTTATTTCATGTCCAAAACAACCAGCATTCATTTTTATACCTCCACCAATTGTTCCTGGTATACAAGATAAAAATTCAAAACCACTTAAACAATTTTCTAAAGCAAAATCTGATAAATTTTTATCCATGACAGCAGTTCCCGAAATTATAATATCTTCTCCTAAAAGAGATATTCTATTGAAATTATTACTAAGTTTTATTACAACACCATTATAAATTTCGTCAGTAATTAAGGTATTTGAGCCAGCTCCGATTACAAAAATATTTTCTTTTTTTTCTAGAGTTCTTAAAAATTTTACTAAATCTTTAAGACTCTCTGCCTTATAGAATATCTTAGCTTTACCTCCGATATTAAACCAATTTTTTTTTTTAAGTCTTGACCATAAATAACTTGAGATCCAAAATAAGATAATAATTTCTTTAATTCGTTTATATTTTTCATATCAAATTTGGTAACTCTCTCATCCAAGAAGAGATTGATCCAGCGCCCATACCCACTACAATTTTTTTTCCATACATATTGTTTTTAAAATATTTTGCTAATTGATTTTGATTCTTAATCATAAATAATTTTACTTTAGAGTTTTTAATTATATCCTTAGCAAAACTTTCATAATTAAAACCAAGTTTAATATTTTCTCCTGCAGTAAATATTGGACATAAAATAACTGTATCTGCATTTTTAAAAGAATAAGTAAATTCTTTTTTTAGATCTTTTAATCTTGAAATTCTGTGAGGTTGAAAAACACATACTTTATCATAGTTAGGGTAAACTTTTTTTACTCCCTCTAATACAAATTTAATTTCCGTTGGGTGATGAGCGTAATCATCATAAAAATCAATACCATTATAAACAAATATTTTATTAAATCTTCTTTGAACACCTTGAAAATTTTTTAACCCTTTTTTTATTTTATGAACTGGTATTCCAATCGACAAAGCAACTCCAATTGCTCCGACTGAATTTCTAATATTATGAATACCAAGAAGAGGAATTTTAATTTTATTGATTTTAAATTTCTTTTTATTTGGTAAACAAACTTGAATGTCAAATTCTGAATAAAATCTAAATTGTTTTATATTTTTTATTTTAAAGTTTGAATTAGATTTTTGACCATAAGTATAGAAATTTTTATTCTTAATTTCTTTTACTAATTGATTATTAATTTCATCATCAATACAAATAAATGATTTACCAAATGATGGGGTTTTTTTTATAAAGTTTAAAAAATAAGTTTTTAATTCATCAATGGATTTGTAAAAATCCATATGCTCTCTATCAATATTTGTAATAATTGAATATGTCGGCAAAATATGTAAAAAGCTTCCATCTGATTCATCTGCTTCTAAAATTGACCAATCACTTTTACCCACCTTGGCTGTATTTTTAATTGAATTAATTACACCCCCATTTATTACTGTTGGGTCTAATTTAGTCTCTTGAAAAATTGATGCAATTAAAGAGGTTGTTGTGGTTTTTCCATGTGATCCCACTACTACTATATTTTTTAACAACGATACAGTGCTGGCTAACATTTTGCCTCTCTGAATAATTGGAATTTTTTTTTTCTTTGCATGTATTAATTCAGGATTATTTTTTTTAATTGCTGATGAAATTACTACTATTGTTGCATTTTTTAAATTTTGTTTTGAATGACCTAAATAAATTTTTATTTTGTCTTTTTTTAATCTCTCGATATTTTTGTTTATTGAAATATCACTTCCTTGAACTTTAAAACCTTTACGATACATCACAAGAGCAAGGCCACTCATTCCTATTCCTCCAATTCCTATAAAATGAACTATTTCTTTTTTTGCTAATTTAATTTTCATTTATAATATTATTTAATTTAAGATTTATATCATTCCATGAATTTTGATAATTTAATTTTTTTAGATTATCTTTCTTTTGTCTATAATCAGACTTATCTTTTAATATTTCTAATAATAAATTTGATAAGTCCAGATAATTTAAATCTTTTTGATTTAGAATCCAACAACATCCTAATTTTTCATAATGTTTTGCATTTTCCATTTGATGGTTGTCTTTGGCTGTGGGTAGTGGAATTGTTATAAAAGGTTTATTCATAATTGAAATTTCAGCTAGTGAAGTTGCACCCGCCCTTGAAATACACAAATCAGACTCATTTAACAATTCGATAAAATTTTTTTCAAAATTAAAAATTTTGTTTTCAATATTATTTTTATTATAAAAGTCTTCTAAATTTTTAATGTTTTCAATACTTGTTTGATGAAAAACTTTAATTGAGTATTTTTTATTTACTTTGACGATAACTTGATTAATTTCATTATCAAATATGTTTGCACCTTGACTACCTCCAAATATTAATAGAGAAAATTTTTTGTCATCTGAATATTCTTTTTTCTTGATTTCATAGAAATATTTAAAAACCAAAGGTCTAATTACCTCAATTTTTGTTTGAAATTTTTTTGGATAATTCTTTAATTTATCTGAGTAACAAATAATTTTCTTAGAAAAGTTTAAATAAAATTTATTAGCTCTTCCTAAAGTAAAATTTGGCTCTAATAAATAAATCTTTAATCCAATTAATTTTGCTGCAACACAAATTGGTAGTGACATATAACCACCAGTGGAAATTACTTTATCTATTCTCTCTTTTTTTAAGATTAAATATGAATAAAAAATTAAATAAAGTAATTTAACTATTTTAAATGGAAATAAAAAATTTATATTTAATTTAGGAGTATTGATAATCTTAATATCATTTTTTTCTGATTTAAGATATTTATATCCACGTAAATCAGTAGCAAATATTATTTTATTTTTAATTCTCAGGTGGTCAGAAATAATTTCAGCTGGTATTACATGTCCTCCAGTTCCACCAGTTGTAATTAAAATTTTTTTCATCCAAATTATGATATTTTTCTTTTAGTTAAATTTAAGATTATACCTGACAATATAGAAATACTTAGAATAGAAGATCCACCATAACTTAAAAATGGTAATGTCATTCCAGTGGTAGGGAATAATCTTATATTTACTCCTACATGAATCATTGTTTGGATTAATATTAAACTACCAGAACCTACTAATATTAATTTTATTTTATTATCTTTTTCATTATTCACTCTTTTAAATATAAGAAAAATAAAAGTTAAAAATATAGTTAATATTAACATTATAACAATAACACCAAACTCTTCAGAGATAACTGAAATTATGTAATCAGTATGAGCTTCAGGCACTCTATTTTTAAGAGTTCCTTCTCCTATTCCTTTTCCGAAAAAACCACCACTTACAATTGACTCAATTGCTTTATCTGATTGAAAATTATGTGTTCCTGTCTCTGAATCCAAAAAGGATGTTAATCTACTTTTTATGTATTCAAATTTTGGAACATAAAATATAAGATAAAGTAATAAAACTATACCTAAAAATGAGACTGTCAGTAAAAAAATTAAATTAACTCCTGAAATAAAAATTAAAACTATCCAAGTAAATCCAATTAATAATGTTTGTCCAACATCAGGTTGGATGATTAGAAAAGAAACAATAATTATTGTTAAAAAAAGACTAAAAACAAATTTGAAAGAAAAATTATTTAATTTATCAAAGGTTATAATAGTACTTAACATTATTATAAAAAAAGGTTTTACAAACTCTATAGGTTGAAGTCTTGGTAAAAAAAAGACATCAATCCATCTTTTAGAACCTTTAATTTCAACACCAATAATTGGTACTAAACATAGCAATATCAAACTCATTAAAAAAAAATATATAGAAATTTTATATAGAGCTTCTTGGTCAATATAAGAAAAAATAAAAATTAAACCCATTCCAATAATCACAAAAATGAGATGTTTAAAGAAAAAAAAGTAATTGTTTGTATCTAATTTATCTGAAGCAATTAATGATGTAGATACTAAAGAAAAAAATAAACCAATTAAAAATAATGTAATTATTAAACCCAATATTAATTTATCTAAATTTTTCCACCATTGATAGTAAGAAAAATAATTAAAAAATTTATCGACCATTGAAATATTTAATTACCATTTTATTAAAATATAATCCCCTATCCTCAAAATTTTTAAAACTATCAAAAGAAGCAGCGGCTGGACTAAATAAAATAATTTTTTTTTTTGATTTATCTAACTTAATATCTCTTCTTACTTGATTAAGAGTATTTCTTAAATTTGAAAATTTTTTAATCTTAATTTTTTTATTCAAATCAATAATAAATTTTTTTGTTTTTTTCCCAAAGATATAACCTTTAATATTTTTATAATAAATTTTGGGTAAAGTGAATTTATCTCCTTTTTTTGGAATACCTCCTAATAACCAATATATATTATTTGATTTTTTAAGCATTTCTAAAGAGGATGAATAACTTGTTGATTTTGAATCATTTATAATTTTAATGCTTTTTTTATTATAAATTACTTGTTGTCTATATTTTAATCCCTTAAATTTTTGAATTGTATTGAGTAATTTTTTTTTATTAATTTTGAATTTCTTTAAAATTTGTAAAGTAAATAGTAAATTTTCTCGATTTGATTTTGAAATAAAATAATCATTTTTTAACCTAAAATACCTTTTATTTAAATTCGTATCGACTTTTATAATTTTGTTTTTAAAACTAAAATTTTTTAAATATTTGTTTGTAATATCATCGTGTTTATTTATAAATGCAAATGTATTTTTTTTTTGATTTTTAATTATATTAAATTTAGCATAAACATAATTTTTTAGAGATTTATGTCTTTCAAGATGATCTGGTTTGATATTTAATATTGCTGAATATTTTGAATTAAATATTTTACTATATTCTAGTTGGTATGATGATGCTTCTATTACAAATATTGATTTTGGTTTGATATTTTTAATTGATAAAATTGGATAGCCAATATTCCCAGCAAGTTTTACATCATAACCTTGATTTTTTAGTATTTCATATAAGAGTTGGCTTGTTGTTGATTTACCATTTGTACCTGTAATTGAGATACAATCATTATTATAAAATGATTTAAAAACATCCAAGTCTGTATAAATAATATTTGAGTTCTTTTTTAGATAGTTCTTTAATTTACAACTATTTTTATCAATTCCTGGGCTAATTATAATTATATCAAATTTTTGATTTTTTATTTTATTTATTGATACAATCTTTTTATTATCGTCAAATAAAAAAATCTTATTTTTTTTTTTTAAAAACTTAGATGTGGACAGTCCACTTTTACCTATTCCGTAAATTAATATTTTTTTATTTACAAAAATATTAGTTAAGACACTCATTATCTTAATTTAAGTGTAGCTAATCCAATCATTGCTAATATAATCGAAATAATCCAAAATCTTATTACCACTGTTGATTCAGGCCATCCTTTTTTCTCAAAGTGATGATGAATTGGTGCCATTTTAAAAATTCTTTTTCCTGTTAATTTGAATGAAATAACTTGTACAATTACTGAAAAAGCTTCTAGAACAAAAAGACCACCAGTAATTGCTAAAACAATCTCATGTTTTGTTATGATTCCTATCGCACCAAGTGAACCACCTAAAGATAAAGAGCCCGTATCTCCCATAAATATTTTTGCTGGTGGAGCATTAAACCAGAGAAAACCTAAGCTAGAACCTATGATGGCTCCACAAAATATTGAAATTTCTCCTGTGCCCTCAATATAAGGAATTTGCAAATAATCTGAAAATACAATGTTTCCTGTTACATAACTTATGAAGGCAAAACAGCCAGCAACTAAAATTACTGGGACGGTGGCTAAACCATCTAGTCCATCAGTAAGATTAACAGCATTAGAGGATCCGACAATTACAAATACAGAGAACGGAATAAAAAACCATCCTAAGTTAACTACTAAATTTTTAAAAAATGGGAAATACAAATTAGTAATCTCTTGATAATCGACAACAAAAACAAAAAAACCTATCCCTATAGTTGATATTATAATTTGAGAAATTATTTTAAACTTTGAAGAAATACCTGAAGAATTTCGATGTTTAATTTTTTTATAATCATCTAATGCTCCAAGTAAGCCAAATGAAATGGCAATATATATACAAAATAAAATATTAATATTTGACAGATCTGCCCAGCAGAGAACAGAAACTAACAAGCCTAACAGAATAATTAATCCACCCATAGTTGGAGTACCTATTTTTTTTACAATATGATCCTCAGGTCCATCATCTCGTATTGGATTTAAAATTTTTTGATTAGAAAAAAAATTTATAAATGGACCACCTATAAACAAAACTATAATGAGAGAAGTAAAAAAAGATAATCCTGTTCTAAATGTTATATATTTAAAAACATTTAAAAATGTAAAAGTATCAACAAAATTTAGTAGAAATTGATAAAGCACTTAATTCATCCTTTTTAGTTTATTAACTATTTCGTTAAAACCTGTTGCATTTGATGCTTTAATCATCAAATAATCATTATTATTTAAATCATTTCTTATCAATTTAATTATTTGAGAATCTTCCCTTAAAATTCGACCTTTTTTATGTTTTGAAATCTTATTAAATAAATAAAGTACCTCTTTTCCTTTTACATATACTTTATCAATTTTAGTTCTATTTATTAACGGAGCAATTGACTCATGAAGTTTTGTTGAAAATTTTCCAAGTTCAAGCATATCACCTATCAGAAGTTTTTTTTTTGATTTTTTGGAGTCTATATTATCAAAATTTATTATCGCAGATTTAAGTGACAATGGATTTGAATTATAACTTTCATCAATCAAATTTATAATTTTTTTGTTTATTTTTAACTTTATAAAATCCCCTCTGCCTTGCGGAGATTTAAAATTTTTAAATATATTTTTGTTTAATTTGTTAATATTTATAAAAATTTTTATTACAGCTAAAGATGCCAAAATATTATAAATATTACTCTGAAAATTATTTGAAACTAAAAAACTTTTACTTATATTTCCTAATTTTATATCTAACTTAAAATTTTTATTTTCTTTTTTGATACGGATTAATTTTATATCTGCTTTTTTATTTTGAATACCAAAAGAAATTATATTAATTTTCTTTTTATTAGCTAATTTACTATGAAATTTAAAAAAAATGTCATCTGCATTTAAAATAAGATAACCATTCTCTTTAGTGTTATTAATTATCTCAGATTTAGCTAAGGCAATTTGTTTTATGTTTTTAAAATTTTTAATGTGTGCGTAATTTATATTAGTTATAACACTTACGTCTGGTTGAATAATTTTTGATAAATAATCAATTTCACCTTTTTTATCCATTCCGACTTCCAAAACACCGTAATCATCATTCTGATTTAAATTAAATAAGCTTAAAGGGACACCAAATTTATTATTATAAGATTTTGGTGAAATACTAACGTTCGAAATTTTTTTTAAAGTAACTCCTAATAATTCTTTGAGTGTAGTTTTTCCACAACTTCCAGTAATTGCAATTATTTTAGTATCAATATTTTCTCTAAAATATTTTGAGACATCCGTTAAAAATTTTAGTGAATTATTTACTTTTATTTGTTTGTTTATATTATATTTTTTTTGATGTTTGTTTACTATAACCAAAGATGCTTTTTTCTTTAATGCTTGTCCTACAAATTTATTTCCATTATTTTTTTGTCCCTTTAAAGCAAAAAAAACATCATGTTTTTTTATCTCTTTAGAATTAATTCTTGCAGATTTCAAAAACATTAGGTGAGATATTTTTTTATTACCTGAAATTTCTTTAATAATATTTAGTTTAATATTATTTGATAAATTTGAATTTTTTATTCGTATAGCATCTAAAATAATTTTTTTGTCTGAAAAATTAAATTTTTTTTTTCCTAAATCTTGAGTTTTTTCATGACCCTTTCCAGCAACTAATAAAATTTCACCTGTACTTAATCTTTGAATTGCATTTGATATTGCTTCGGCTCTATTTGATATCTCAATTACCTTTTTATTAGTTATTCCTTTTTTTATTTCATTTCTAATTTTATCTGGCTTTTCAAATCTTGGGTTATCATCAGTCAGATAAATTTTGTCAGATAATCCATCTGCTATTTTTCCCATTTGTGGTCTTTTATTTTGATCTCTATTTCCACCACATCCAAATAATAAAGATATTTTTTTTCTTGGAAATTGCTCTCTAAGATTTAAAAGACAAGTTTTGAGAGCTTCTGGAGTATGAGCATAGTCTAGAATTACTTTTGATCGATTTTTAATTTTGCCTATCTTTTGAAATCTGCCTTCAACAGCTTTAATTTTTGGAATGATTTTTAAAATTTTTGATAATTTTAGTTTACTTTGATTAGCAGCAATTATTGCCATTAACAAATTTTTTATTTGAATCTTTCCTATAAGATTGAGCTTTATATTATGAATTTTATTATTATGTTTTATTTTTAATATTTGAGTCTCTCCATTAAAAGAATGAGACAAAATATTTATATTATTGATTGTAAAAAGTTTTAAATTTTTATTTTTTGCAATTGATTTAATTTTTTTAAACTCAGGTATTTTTTCATCTGTAATAATATTTCCTCTTTTTTTAATCAAAAATTGAAATAAATAAAGTTTTGCATTTAAATAACTTTCAAAATTTTTATGATAATCTAAATGATCATGTGATAAATTTGTGAATATTCCTAATGAAAAAAATAAACCATCTAGCCTATTTTGTTCCAGGCCATGACTTGAAGCTTCTAAAATAACATTATTTATTTTTTGATTTTTAAGATGATTTAATATTTTACCTAATTTTATAGGATCTACTGTTGTATTAGATAATTTTTGAATATTATTTTTTGATCTAACTCCAAGAGTTCCTATTGATGCAACTTTTTTATTATTTAAATTTAATATTTGAAAATAAAAGTCAGCTATTGATGATTTTCCATTTGTTCCAGTAACAGCTATCAAATTATTTGGTTTTTTATCGAAAATTTTAAAAGAAATTTCAGATAATAATTTTCTAATATTTTTAGAATGGATAAATAATATACCCTTTTTAGATTCATTTATTTTTTTTTCAGTTACAATAATTTTAGAACCCTTTTTAATTGCAATTGGTATAAAATTGTTACCATCATTATGAACACCTTTTATTGCAAAAAAAATGTTATTTCTTTTTAAGTGTCTAGTATCAAATGAAATTCCTGAAAAAAAAATTTTTCTATATTTTTTGTTTATATCTTTAATATAATCACCTAAAAACATAACTAATCAATTTCATTATACTTTGTGGCTAAAATAGGCCCAATTTTTTCTATAATTTGTCCAACTACCTCTACCGACGTCCAACCAGATGTATTAAAAGGAGTTCCTTTATATTTTATTCCTGAGCCGTCCCTATAATTATAAATATATTCATCATTTATTTTTGGCTCATCTAACATTACTACAAGCGAATATTTAGGTTTTGATGCTGGAAAAATTGATACAAATGTGTTTATTTTGTCTCTTGAGTATCCTCCTAAAACACTTTTTTCAGCAGTGCCTGTTTTGCCACCCACTTCATATCCTGAAACATTTGCCAATGAAGCTGTTCCCTCTTTTAAAGTAACAACTTTCCGTAAAATTTGATTAATTTCATTTGAGACATTTTTTTTTAATAACCTTTGGTACTTTAATTTTTTGTTACTTTTAATTAAAGTAGGGTGGATACGAAATCCTCCATTAGCCAAAATTGAGTAGGCATTAGTTAATTGAAGAATTGTAGTAGTAATTCCATGTCCGTAGGAAACTGTTGCTAATTTACATTTTCCCCAATTAAAAGGAATAGGTACTCCTACTTCATCGATATCGAAATTTATTTTCTTGATTAAATTTAATTCATTAAGAAAATTTTCAAAATACTCGATACCAACTAATTGTCCAATTCTAACTGAACCTATGTTTCCTGACCTGATGAGTATTTGTTCAGCAGTTAAATTTGATGGAATTTTATTATCGTATTCACTAATTATGTTTTTTCCGCATCTGATACTTTTTTTTAAATTTTTAAATTCTGTTTTTGGGTCAATTTTTTCATCATTTAACGCAGCTGCAAATGTAAAAGTTTTGAAAACTGATCCTAATTCATAAACTCCTTTAGTTGCGCGATTTATATAATTTTTATCATTAATTTTTTTTCTCTCATTTGGATTAAAATCAGGCAAAGAAATTATTGAAATGATTTCGCCGTTATTAACATTCATTAATATTGCTGCACTACCAAGTGCTTTGAATATTTCATTATATTTTAATAATTCCTCTCTAATTAAAAATTGAATATCTTTATCTACACTTAATTTAATTGGTACCTCATTTTTTTTTAATTTTTTGTCGAGTGATTTTTCAAGACCTGAGATTCCATTATTTCCATCATCTATTTGTCCAATTATATGACTGAATAAATTTTTCTGAGGATATAATCTAATTATCTTTTCTTCAGGCCTGATCGATTTATCTCCAAGCTTCATAAGTTTTTCATAATTTTCCTCTGATATTTTTTTTTCAAACCAAAAAAATTTATTTTTATCAATTTTTGCCTTAACAATTTCATAATCTTTTTTTGGAAAAATTAATTTCAAATTTAATAATAATTTTTTTTCATCTATTATATCTGCTGGATTAATTCCAATGTCTATTGAACTTACTGATTTAGCTAAAAAAGTTCCATTTCTATCAACAATGTCAGCGCGTCTGTTAAAATTAATTGAGTTAAATTGTTTACCAATTGCTGTATCTATTTTTCTTGATCCTAAATGAATTAGATGAATTGAATATATTATAGAAATAATAAAAAAAACAAAAAAAATAAATGCAATTCTATTAAATCTTATTTCTAAATTTGATTTACTTTTCTGAAATATAAATTCATTATTATTTTCCTCTAAAATAAACTTGGAAACTTTTTTATTCATTTTTATTAGAAATTTTTAATTTATTAATTAGCAAATTATTATTTAAAATTTTAAAAGTATTGATTTCATCAATAAGTTTTTTTTCTAATGAATTTTCAAAATATAATTTTTGATACTCAAGCAATTTTTCTGAAGAACTAAGATAATCTTGTTCTAATTTATTATCTTTAAGTTCATCTTTTAAAAATCTTATATTTTCGTTTAATGTATAAATCTGATCTTCTATCTTTTTTGTAGAATTTTTAGTGTAAGAAGTGAGAATAATTAAAAATAAAATTAATAGAAACACAAAAAATTTTTTCATAATTTATTGCTTAAATTTTCTATTTCTAAATACTCATTAAACTTCTCTAAAATGTCTGTCTCAATTTCATAAATTTCCTCTTTTTTTATTAGATATCTCAATTTTGCAGATCTAGAATGAAAATTTTCTTTCATCTCTTTTTCAGTTGGCAAAATTGGTTTTTTTCTAGGCATTTCAAAAACAAACTTTTTTTTCTCTATTAATGGTTCATATCTTGAAAAACTTTTATTTGTAGATAATGATTTGAAAAAAGACTTTACTATTTTATCTTCTAAAGAATGAAAAGACACAACTGCTAAAATTCCACCTTTTTTTAAAATTTTTGCTGAATTAATTAAACCATAAATTAATTCGCTTACCTCTTTGTTGACAAATATTCTTAATGCTTGAAAAACCTTAGTTGCTTGGTGAACTTTAAAATTTTTTCTTCTTTTAGTTTTTTCAATGATTTTTACTAAAAGTTCAGTATTAATTTCTTGGAATTTTCTTTCTTTAATTATATTTTTAGAAATTAATTTTGCCTCTTTCTCATCTCCAAAAAATTTAAAAATTTTAAAAAGATCTTTTTCTTCTAATATATTAACAACATCACTTGCTGTAAAATCATTTAATCCTAATTGCATATTCAGTTTACCGGTAGAATTAAAAGATAACCCTTTGTTAACATCTTTCATTTGTGTCAGTGAATAACCTAGATCAAACAAAACCCCTTTTATATTTTCATTTTTTAACTTTAAATTATTCAATTTACCAAACTTTAAGTTTTTAAAGAGAAATCGATCTGGAAATTTTTTACTGATTACATCTGCAACTTTTTGGCTATCCTTATCTCTGTCTAGAGCAATTACTTTAGTATTTTTAAAATTTAAGATTTTTTTAGTATATCCACCTTGTCCAAAAGTACAGTCAATAAATGTGCCACCATGTTGAGGGGAAATAACGCTAATAATTTCATTTAGCAGTACTGGGCAATGTTTTACATTATCCGATACTATGGTGGCTTCCATTTATTTTTTCGAAGACCATTAATTTTTTTGTCTTCTTAAAAATGCAGGTATTTCAAGATCATCTTCCTGATCTTCATTATCTGTTGATAACAATTCATCTTTATTAGATAAATTATTTTCATTACTAAATAAATCTGGTGAATGAGAGTCTACTCCAAACTCGCTTAAATCATTTTTTCTACCATCATCTTTGTTTTCTTCTTCTGAAGAGGTTGCTTCCTCAGTAAAAGATATTTCATCATCTTTTGACGTGCTATCTACAATATTTTCAGCTTCCTGATTTTTTAGAAGCTCTTCATGATACTGATTATTAATTTGATTTATATCTTCATGAACGGTTTGTTGATTAATATTTTCAGAAACCACTTCATTATCAATTTTTAATGCATTTGCACCATGTGAAACTGGATTAGAACTTGCATTTGGAAAATTAAATGAAGCTGAACTATCATTGCCTGAAAAATCAGAATAGCCTGTGTTTCTATTTTGTATTCTATGAACCATGTTAATTACAGATTTTGTTTCTGGTTGTTGACCATCTAAAGAAGTTGCTACAATTGAAACTCTCATTTTTCCATCAAGTTCTGGATCAGTTATTGCACCAATGATTAATTCTGCATCTGGATCAACTTCTGCTCTTACTTTATTTACAGCTTCATCAACTTCAAAAAGTTTTAAATCCTTACCGCCAGTGATATTAACAAGCAATCCTTTTGCCCCTTTTAAAGTATAATCATCAATTAATGGATTACTAATTGCCATCTCAGCAGCTTTCATTGCTCTATCTTCTCCCTCTGCCTCGCCAGTACCCATCATTGCTTTACCCATGGATGCCATTACAGACTCAACATCAGCAAAATCTAAATTGATTAAACCTGGTCTTACCATTAAATCAGTAATACTTTGAACTCCATGCATTAGTACATTATTTGAAAGATTGAATGATTCTTCGAATGTAGTTTGCTCATTTGCAATTTTAAATAAATTCTGATTTGGAATAACAATAATAGTATCAACGTGTCTTCTTAATTCATCCAAACCTTGTTGAGCTCTTCTCATTCTTGATGGACCTTCATATAAAAAAGGAAGTGTTACAACTCCAACTGTAAGTATATTTAATTCTTTAGCTGCTCTTGCAATTACATGAGCTGCACCTGTGCCTGTTCCACCACCCATTCCAGCAGCAATAAAAACCATATTTGCGCCTTGCAAAATATTAACAATATCATTAAGCGACTCATCTGCAGCAGCTTGACCAATGTCTAATTTCGCACCAGCACCTAAGCCTTTTGTTAAATTTAAGCCTATTTGAACCTTTGATTTTGCTTTACTATGTTTTAAATCTTGAGCATCAGTATTGACTGCAATGAATTCGACGCCTTGCATTCCATTATTAATCATCTCATTTATCGCATTTCCACCTGCTCCGCCAATTCCCATTACTAATAATCTTGGTTGTAATTCTTTAATCTCTGGTGCTTTAAAATTAATTGTCATATTGTTATCCCCCCATTATTTGTTTAGTTGATGCTCCCATTTAAGACTTGCACGATTTAAATTGGCTTTTTTTCTTGCATTAAGCTTAAATTTTTCAAATATTGTTGGTTCCCAAATTTGAAATGTTTTTCCTTGACCAACAAACATTATACTTTTTTTTATTTTTGCATGTTTAATTAATTTTGTTGTAAGCGAAATTCTACCTTCGCTATCAAATTGTAAATTTATACTCTCAGATAATATAGATGTTGCAAAATAATCTCTTTTTTCCTCGAAAGGATTAAGGGAGTCGATTGAATTAGAAATTTTTTCTATTCTATCTTGTGGCCATGCTTCTATTGATTGATTATTAAAAGATGGATAACAAATTACACCGTTATATCCTAAATTAGATAAATACGATCTAAAACTTGCAGGCACTGACACCCTTCCTTTTTTGTCTAATTTGTTTTCGTAAATAGATAAAAACATAAACCATAAATTTTTACTCCCATATTTGGGAATATATGGGATATTATGGGTTTTTTATATAGGAGTCAATACTTACAATTTATTAGTTATATAATAAATTTAGACCTTCAAAATGAGTCAAAACGTGAACATTTTTTTTTATAAATTGGATTACTAGAGATTTGCCAGATAAACTGTAAGCCGGGTTCTGTCTTTTAAACCTATCATCTGTCTAGGCTTATGATCACTCACAAGCTCAAGCAACTAACCCTGGTGACTAGCCAAGGATTGCTTTTTGTCTTTAAACAATGTCACCTCTACTTAGTCTTGCTCCCAGTGGGGTTTTCCAGCGTTCATTGTTACCAATAGAACCGGTGTGCTCTTACCACACCTTTTCACCCT